>OKUA01000048.1_pt1 | contig 91049 bp, 66 predicted proteins | sample 1606501 | NCBI WGS metagenome assembly OKUA01 (sample SAMEA3879608, study PRJEB24766) | human gut metagenome | biome: human-associated habitat; feature: feces | place: USA | collected 1985/1987
CGCTGACGCACGAGGGGACGGTGAACGACACGTTGCAACATTGGGCGAAAGTCGCCGGAATAACCAAACACATTTCGTTTCAATCCATGGAATATACGGATCATCAACAACCAAAAGTGTTAATCCCAGCGATATAATTGCAGGAATACTTATCCAAAATGGATTTATAATAGTGTCAGAGATCAAGTCCGAACTTGCAAAAGAAACGGTAATCGTAAATTATGGTGAAAGCGGAAGGCGGAATCGCAGATTCGGTTACACGATAGAGGTAACAATTCAATTCATATCGGCAGATACGAACCAAATGATATGCTCTTGTACCGCAGAAGGACAGGGATCAACCGAAGCGGATGATATTCGTCAGGCAATTAAACGAGCATTAGACGGTTTATTTGCAGAACTTCGTTAACTCCTACCAGATTTATAAAAAGGATAGAGAAGCGACGAAAAATCAAATATAAATTATTCAAATATAAAGTATAATTCTTATTGATGATGCCTATGAACAAAAGGACGAGCGCTTACTGCGAACTTTGGACAAAGAAATGATGGCAGGAATCAACGAATATCCGTTGGAATATCGTCGTATGATCTATAAACGTATTGAGGCAGCGACCGGAGAAAGTGCCGAAAAGATCGAGAAGGCTTATTTCAAGAAGTTGGAAAAGATTCTCAAACGCGGGGTAATAAAGGATAGAGAAGAATATGAGTTGGTGCATAGTCGCATCGACGAATTGGTCCATAATACACCAGAAGACGACCCAGCCCGAAAAGACCTCCCGGAGTTGGAACGGATCTTTATGAATTATGCCATTGGAGAATAGCCAAATCGAATCGCCCGTAATGCTACGGGCGATTTTTTATATCGATATTTTTGTTTGTAATTTGTCTGATCCAAGAAATTCGTATTACGTTGAATAAGGAGGCTGTGCGTCCGACGGGTTTTATTTGGCTGATTGTCCTGTGGTTGTATGTGGTGGCTGACACAGCCGCAGCCGCAACCTTTGTTGCTGTCGCCCGGTTTTGGATAACCGGCTCTGTTTCCGGAGATATTCGGCGGCGTATTTGCCTTATTCGGTCCTATGGGAGTTTTGCATAGAATTTGTGGAATTTATAAAAATGTGTAACGATAATCGGATGATTATGAAAACAAAAAATGTATTGCTGGGTATGGCTGCGGTTTGCGGCTGCGCTTTTCAGGCGATCGCTTGTACCGGCATCGCGCTTACGGCTGCGGATGGCAGCTATGTACAATCCCGCACTATCGAATGGGCGCGTGGCGTCTTGCAGAGCGAGTATGTCGTCATCCCACGAGGTCAGCGTCTGCGATCTTTTACTCCTTCCGGAGCTGATGGCATGGTTTTCACATCCAAATACGGCGTGGTGGGATTGGCCGTCGTGCAGAAAGAGTTCATCGCCGAAGGAATCAACGAAGCGGGACTGTCGGCCGGACTTTTCTTCTTTCCGCAGTACGGAGGCTATGAACAGTACGATCCGGCGCAGAGCGACCGCACGCTGGCCGATCTGCAACTCGTGGCCTGGATACTGACGCAGTTCTCGACCATCGACCAGGTGAAAGCGGCCATCGCTTCGGTTCGGGTCGTCGGACTGGAGCCCTCGTCGGTCGTGCATTGGCGTATCGGAGAGCCTTCCGGACGGCAGGTGGTGCTGGAAATCGTCGGCGGGGTGCCGCATTTCTACGAGAACGAAGTCGGCGTACTCACCAATGCCCCCGGTTTCGAGTGGCAGCTCACCAATCTGAACAACTATGTGAACCTTTATCCCGGTGACGCTCCTGCCCGGCGGTTGAGCGGCATCACGCTGCGTCCTATCGGCGGCAATTCCGGATTTCTCGGTCTTCCGGGCGACGCCACGCCGCCGTCGCGCTTCGTGAGAGCGGCTTTTTATCGGGCGACGGCTCCGCAGCGTGCTACCGGATTCGAAACCGTGCAGCAATGTTTTCACCTGCTCAACAATTTCGATGTGCCCATCGGCATCGAGCATCCCGAAGGGGAGTGTCCGGACATCCCGAGCGCTACGCAGTGGACTTCGGCCATCGATCTGACCAATCGCCGGGTCTATTACAAAACGGCCTATAACAATACGATCCGCTGCATAGACCTTGCGCAGATCGACTTCGGTAAAAGCTCCTACCAGTCCCATCCGTTGGACCGGATCCAGGAACAGCCCGTGGAAATGGTCGTCCTTCCGGAGTAGGTTCGGTTACACTTCGAGCATCTCTTCGACGCTGTCTTCGTCGGTATCGCCCAGACTGAACTCCTTGTCGGCGAAGAGGTCGGCAAGGCCCGTGATTTGTTTGAGCCGCAGCAGTTCGTCGCGGTCCATACCGATATGACGCATGATCCACTGGTCGGACATGTTCGCCCGGGTCAGTTCGGCGACGATTTCGCTCATCAGTTCGACGTTGTGCGTGCCGCGTGCCCGGTTGTGGCGGATGGTCGAGGCCATGCGGTTCGAGAGATCCTTTTCGATCACGGCGACGGGGAGCAGGCCCCGTTCGCGTTCGTAGATCCGCTTCGAGGTTTTGAGGACCAGGTAGCGGTGATAGCCGTCCACGAGTTCGTAGCGGTCCCGCTCCGCATCGTAGTAGCAGACGCACGGCATCGTGTAGCCGTCTTCCCAGATCGACAGTTCGAGCAGCTTCATTTCGGGCGGCGCAACCACGTTGGGATTGTAGCTGTTCGCCACGACCTTCTCTACCGGCACGGCGCGGACGTTATAGACCGGGCTCCGGTAGGCGCTCTTCGTTTGAGATTCAGAGTAACGATTCATATTTTTCCATGATTTTCTTGCGGCGCTGCGTTTCGTTCTTGTTCGGCGCGAAGCCCATGTATTTGCAGGCGTGGTCGTTTTTCAAAATACAGATACAGATGCGCTTGAAGGTAGGCAGATGGCTGAATTCGGGCAGGCTTATGTCGTCGAGGTACTCCATACGTACCGGCCGCTTGTCCGTGCGATAGGCGCTGCGGTCGCCGACTTCGATCCGAATGCCGGCCTTTTGCAGCTTCGTGATGGTTTCGTCGGAGAGGCATCCGCCCTTGTCGCGCCAGAAGCGGATGCTTACGGAGAGTTTTTCCAGATAATTGCGTCGTATCGGTTCCGGAAGGGTCGAGAGCAGGAAATGCATGTAGCTCTCCCAGGTCATTCCTTGCGGCAAATGAACCGACTGCCAGCCTGCGGCGGTTGTCCGACCGTACAGCGCTGCGAAATTGGCTCCGTTTACCCGGCCCACCATACGGCCCCATGTGTTCGGATCGATGGCTTTGTAGAGATGCAGGCTTGCGATGGCCGGCGAGATGAAGGGACTGGCGACACGCTGGCTGTCCAGCGGTACGCCTGCGCGGTAAAACAGGTCGTACAGCCGGTTGTACGACCACCCGAACCGTCCGTTCGCCGTCCATACGTCGGTTGTCAGCCAGTCGTAAAGCGGATAGGCGTTGCAGATGCCGCTGCCGACCCATTGGCGGATCCATCGTTTGCCGGCGAACCGGTAGTGGTTGCGGTCGCTGTAAATCGTGCGCCAGCGGTTGAAGCTCTCCTGCGTGCGGATGCCGATCAGACAGCAGGTGCGCTTCGCACCGCTGCGTCTGTGGAGCCACTCGGCGAAACGGTTCTGAAACTCGTAGTCCCACATTTCGTCGGTGAAGAACGGAAAATCGTGCTGTGTCAGGCTTCCTTCCGGCATTTCCCGTACCCAAATGTCCCGCATGGAGCCGTCCCACGGCCGCCAGTATTGCTGGAACATCGAAGTACAGGTCTGTACTTTGAACGGGATGCAGACCCGATAGACGTCGAGAATATCGGCGTTCGCGGCCAGCGTCCGGTTCACGTAGTCGAGCGTATCGCGGTACTGGATTTCGTAATCCATATGGAACACTCCGATTCGGCGTTGCAATCCGTGTTGCCGGATGTAGTCGATGCAGAGGTTGAGCAGCACACCGCTGTCCTTGCCGCCGGAAAAGGAGACGTAGATATTGTCGAAAAGGTCGAAAACCGTTTTCAACCGTTGCTGTGTCCGCTCATAAACATTCATGGCTACCGGTTTTTGCTGTACTCCATCGTTACGTACTGCGTCCACTCTTTCATCGGGACGAACCCTTCGGAGCGGAATATCTCCGCATGGCGGATCAGCGTCATGGAGCGTATCGTATAGTCGCGGCGGTAATATTGGATTATTTCGCGTAAAAAGCGCGACAGCAAATGCGGATCGTCGCCCGAAACGTAGTAGTTGTTGATCTTGGCCACACCGCCGTCGGTGATCTCTACGGGTATGAACCCGAAAACGGTTTCGCCCTCCCAGGCCACGAACCAGGTATGCGAGCGCGAAGTCCAGAACGGGTAGTTGTTGTTCTGGCGCAGTACGCTGCGCCGCATGACCAACGGTGCGACGAGTGTGTAGAGGCGAGGCGAAGTTCCGTCCAGTTTTTCGATTGTCATATCCGAAAGGTTATAAAGTGACCGAATGTTATATATTTGGAACCGAATGTGTTAAAAATGCATTCCAGAGCCACAAATATAAAAAATAACGGTCGTTTTCTCAAATTTCCGGGTCTGTACGATAATCGATATTTTACTATTTTATTCCTGATTATATGTCCCGGTGCACCGATCGGCTCCGATCGGTATGCCTTGACTTTTCTCTTCGAATCCTTTTTCGAAGAGGAGGGGATGGGGCACGTTGAATAATGTGCAGGGTACCGGACTATCGCCGAAATAAGCAAGAAAACGATCGTGGTATATCTATTATGGCGGATTTTTTCTCCACCTAAGACTGTTTTGTATTTGGGAATATTAGCTTCGATTTATGAACCGTGCCGATCACTTCGGTTGATGCGATATTCGTTTGATGGGTGTGGATAATGGACTATTGTTCCGCAGACAGGAAGCGACTTGCCGAGCTCTGTAGTTCGTGACGGGATGATCCGCCGGTAGACTTTCGTAGGACAAGTTTTCGCCGCTTTCGTCACCGAAAAGAGGGTCTTTGTCCGTCTCTTCGAAGAGTCTTTTTCCTTTTTGTTGTAAACATAAAAGATTATTTAGACGAATCGATGTATTCCGCCCGTGATATATTTACAATGAGTCTGTTACTTGCGGACTTTGATCGTGCCGCTCTCCGTGTCGAAGGTGACGAACGAATTGCTGAACAGCCGTTCGATGTAGCCGCTGCACGCCATATCCGGGGTCGGAAGGTAGCGCAGCACGGGTGGGTCGATCAGGGCGATCGAGTCGCAGAGCGAAAGGGCGATGTCCAGTTCGTGCGTCGAGAAGAGGATGCACTTGCGGTGGTCGTGTGCCAGCCGTCGCAGCAGCGTGCAGAGTTCGTAACGGTTCGGCAGGTCGAGGAACGAGGTCGGTTCGTCGAGCAGGATGATCGGGGTGTCCTGGGCCAGGGCCCGGGCGATCATTACCCGCTGGCATTCGCCGTCGGACATGCGGTCCATCGTTTTTCCGGCGAAAGCTGCCATGCCGACTAGTTCCAGCGAGCGTTCCACGATGGCTTTGTCCTGTTCCTGTACGCGTCCGATCCAGTTGGTGTAGGGGGCTCGTCCGAGGGCTACGACATCTTCGCACCGTAGGTTGGGAATGCGGACCCGTTCCGTGGTGACGAAGCTGACGGTGGTGGCCAGTTGCTGGGGTGAGAGCGTTTCCAGAGAGTGTCCGTCGAGCCGGATTTCGCCCCCCAGCCGTTCGCCGAGGCCGGCGATAGCCCGCAGCAGGGTCGATTTTCCCGTACCGTTGCGGCCTACGAGGGCGACCAGTTCCCCGGCGGGAATCGTCGCCGAGGCGTGTTGCAGCAGAATGCGGTGGCCGTAACCGATAGTAAGGTCGTTCAGTCGGATCATACGATGCTTTTGTTACGGATGACGACCCAGATGACGATGGGGATGCCCAATAGCGCCGTGATCGTGTTGATGGGGAAGGTGAGGAGTTTGGCCAGCACGTCGCAAAGGAGCATCACCACGATGCCCGTAAGGATCGAGGCCGGGACCAGAATCCGATGGTCGGCATCGGCGAAGAGAATGCGGGCGACGTGCGGGACGGCCAGGCCGATGAATCCGATCGGGCCGCAGAAAGCGGTGACCGTACCGGCCAGCAGGGTGGTGGAGAGGAAGATCAACTGCCGCGAACGGCGGATGTCGAGTCCCATCGTGCGGGCGTAGTTTTCGCCCAGCAGGAGCAGGTTCAGAGGTTTGATGACCGCGACGGCCAGCACGAGTCCGAGAACGACGGCCGGAAGCAGCAGCCCGAGCTGTCCGAGCGTAACGTCGCCGAGCGATCCCATCGTCCAGACGACGAAAGATTTGAGGGCGGCTTCGTTGCTCAGGTATTGCAGGATCTGCACGACGGCTCCGACACCCGACGAAAACATCATGCCCAGGATGAGAATGACCATGATGTCTTTGATTCGGCGGCTGACCGCAGCGATCAGCATCAGGATCAGCGCCGAGCCGATCCAGGCAGCGCCCGCAATGCCGAGGGTGGAGATTAGCGGGTGTCCCGTGAGGCCCAGAAGCGGAGCGCCCAGCAGGAAGATCGCTACGCCGAGGCTCGCGCCGGAGCTGATGCCCAGCACGTATGGTCCGGCCAGCGGATTGCGGAAGAGGGTCTGCATTTGCAGGCCGCTCACGGCGAGGGCGGCGCCGGCCAGCAGAGCGACTACGGCTTTCAGCAGGCGGATGTTCAGGATAATCTTCGTTGTGACGGGGTCGTTTCCGCTGCCCGTCAGTGCGGCGAGGACTTCGCGGATCGGGATGGGTACGGCTCCGACCGAGAGATCGACGACGAAAAGTACCGCCGCCAGAACTCCGAACAGGAGAAAGAGGATGCGCTGCCGTCGTTGCATCGGTTTAGTTCAGTTTTCGGTAATAGGTCGGTTCGGCATCCGTCAATTCCGGGTGGAAGATGCGGATCAGATCTTGCAGAATCAGGTCCGGGTGTATGACGCCCGATTCCCAGTAGTCGTTGCCGCCCGAGGGGTTGGTGCGCCGGTTGTTGTTATAGACCCTCCCTTCCCGCACGGGGCGCGTATCCATGAATTTGGGGACGATCTCCGCTAGTTCCTTGAGCGATGCGGCGGAGCCGACGTTGATCCAGCAGTCGGACATTTCGGCCAGCCGGTATGCCTCCTCCGTGTCGATGGGGCGCGACTGATTGCCCGTGTCCTGGGTATAGACGTATTGTCCTCCTGCGTCGGCGATCAGCCGGGCGACATAGCTCGAAGGCGGAGCCATCAGCCAGGAGTCGCCGTAGGGAGTGTTCAGCATGACGACGGGTTTTCGTTCGGCTTTCGCCGCGAGGGTTTTCAGGCTGTCGTAACGGAGGGGTATTTCGCGGAACACCTCTTCGCCCCGTTCGCGCATTCCGGCGATTTCCGCTACGGCCACGAGCCATTCGGCCTTGCCCAGCGGCGACTGTTCGAGGTACTCGCCCATATAGGCGTAGGGAATACCCAGTTCGCGGAGCTTGGGTTCCATGGCGCTGGCGCCGCTGACGCCGAACAGCAGCACGATGTCCGGGGAGAGCGAAAGCAGCCGCTCGTAGTTCATGTTGCCGTCGTAGCCCACGTCGCCGATCTGTTCCTTGTGCGAGGCGACGTAGGGGTTGCTGATGTAGTCGATGCCCGATACGCCGACTACCCGCTGCGGTTCGCCCAGGGCGTCGAGCATGGCGATGTAGGTCGAGGACATGCAGACGATGCGCCGGGCGTCGCCGTCGAGTACCTGTCCCGGAAAATCCGCCGGAGCCTGTTCGCCGTTGCGGGCGATGAAGAGCTGCGTTTCCTCGCCTTCGGCTCCCTGCCACGGGGCGTATGTCTTCAGTATCGTGCTTTTCATCCCTTCCGCTCCGAAAATTTCGAAGCCCGAGGAGTAGGCGGGGGCGTAGAGGCTGATGTCGAAATCCCCGAGCGAGGCGGCGGATCGGTGGTGACAGGCGGTTGCGGCCGCGAGGATCGCCGACAACAGGATATAAAGTAGTTTTTTCATTGTCAGAGTTTCGTTTTCAGCCCGGTCGGAGTTTCGAGGGGCGGTGCAAAGTTACTGTTTTTTATTCCGTTTTCCCCATTTAGGGCGGATGTCGAGGAAAATCTCGTAGTTCAGCCGGGGCATCGGGCGCGAAAGCACCGACTGATACTCTTCGTTGAAGAGGTTGTTGATGACTCCTTTAAGCGAGAGGTCGGCCCAGCGGAACGAGAAGGCTTTTTCGAGCGAAATGTCGCTCATGAAGTAAGGCTTCACACGTCCGATCTTGGTCTTCATATCGTTGTCCGAGGTGGTGAAACGCTCGCTGTAATAGCACCATTTGTAGGTGAACCGCCACGAACGGTAGGTCAGGTGCCCCGTTACCGAAGCCGAAAATTCGGGGATGTAAACGAGCTGTTTGCCGATCGCCTTGTCGTACCAGTCCACCGGGTCGCCGTGGTTGATCGAGGGGGTCCACGAGAAGTTGCCGTCGGCGCTCAACTGCCAGTCTTTGGCCAACTGTACGTCCAGCCCCGCTTTCACCTCCACGCCGTAGGCATGCACCTCCTTGACGTTTTTGGGCGTCCAGAATCCTTTGGCCGTAGGCAGCCAGACGATCCAGTTGTCGATGTAGGAGTCGAACCAAGTGGCTTCGCCCCGCAGGGTGTAAACTCCGTCGCGGCCCGTAGCGAACGACAGACCGGCGTCGTAGGTGAAGCCGTGCTCCTTTTTCAGGTCGGGGTTGCCGCCCGGCAGGAAGTAGAGGTCGTTCAGCGACGGGAAACGGTAGTTGCGCGAAATGGAGGCCTTGGCGACGAGGTTGCCGCGTTTCGAGATCAGATAGTCGGTGAAGAAGGCCGGAATGATCGGCGTCCATTCCGAGCCGAACATCTCTTCGCGCAGGCCTACCGAAAGGCCCAGACGCTCGGTGGGGCGGTAGCGGATCGACACGTATCCCGACAGTTCGATGCGGCCTTTGTCATAACCGACGGGCACTTTGGTTTTGTTGCCGTTGGGATCGGTCGGCTGCTGGTTATCCATCGGGATAATGTTTTTGTCGATGCTTCGTACCAGATGCTGGTGTGCCGAAACGGTTGCCGTGAAAAGCCACTTCTCCCCGAGGTAGTATTCTCCATCCACCTGGCCGAAGAAGGTGTTGATCGTGCTGCGCGAGCGGATCATCTTCTCCATTTTCCCGTTGCCGAGCTCCCGTTCGTAGTCGTAGGCCATCCAGGTATGGATATAACCGGCTTTGACGCCCACTTTCCACTTTTTGCGCAGGTGATCCCACGAAAGGATGCTGCGCAGGGTTTGTTCGCGCTGTTGGTTCAGGTAGTCGTCATTCTCCTTGTGATCGACCGACAGCATCGGAAGTCCCCGCTTCGAATTGACATACCAGGCCTGCAATCCGAAACGGTCGCCGTGTCCGGTATTGTAATAGACCTCCTGCAACGCATGGAAATCGTGGTATGCACCGCTTTTGTTACGTTCGATCGGGTAGTAGGAGCCGATGATGTTGTGGTCATCGTCCAGGATAAGCACGTTTTTATCGTAGTTTCTGTACTTGAAGTCGTTCGGCGAGGAGGAATAGACGACGCGTGTCGAAGTTTGCCAGCGGTCGTTGCCGTAGGTGAGGCGCAAAAACTCGTCGAAAGTCGAAAACGAGCCGACACCCTGCGTGTATTGCAGGTTGAAACCGTCCGCATCGGCAGGGCGCGTGGAGAGCTTGACTGCCCCGCCCAGGCCGCCGCCCGCCTCATTGACCGAAGAGGTGCCGTGCAGCAGCGAGGCGTCGTCGATGAAGTAGGAGGGGATCATCGAGAAGTCCGTCATGCCCAGCATCGGGGAGTTGATTCGCATACCGTTCCACGTCACCTGCGTATGCGAGGGTGACGTACCGCGGAACGCTACGGTCGAAAGGGTGGCGCGGCCGTACTGTTTGACGAAAATCGACGTGTTGAAAGTCAGGATGTCCGCCATCGAGAGTGCGATGTTTTCATGCAATATCGTAGTGTCGAGCTGGGTTTTCTGGATGCCGATCTCCTTCATCGGCCGCCGTGCCGTGACATTGACTTCGCGGATGGGAACGGCATACGAAGGATTGCCGTTCCACCACTCGCTTTTTTTGATTTTCTCCTCCTGTGCAAGCCCGGTGAGCGTTGTGAGGCACAGTACGATTGTCAATAGGTGTTTCATCATTTGGATTCGGCTCCGGTTTCGCCGTCGAGCATTTGTTGATACGTAGGGTTATAGCCGCAGTCCGTTACGCTCCAGGTCTGTTCGGAGAGTCGGGGAAGGACCTGCGTGAAGGTCGAGAAATCCGTTACCGACGAGAGGTTGCCGATGCGGATCGCCCCGGCAGCGGTCAGGGCAGAGAAATCGAGCGTTGCGACCGATCTGTTTTTGTAGGCCGTGTGTCCGACGCTGATTTCTCCCGCGACGCTCTGCAGGGAGGGGAAGCGGAACGCGACGGCCCGATCGGTCGATGTGTTCCAGGTGGATACCAGCATGCTGCCGTTTACCCGTTGCAGGCTCGGCAGGATGAATTCACCCGCGCAACCCGAAGGCATCGTGTAGAGGGCGTAGTCGTCTGCCGGATCATCCGAAACGGGCTCTCCGTTGCCGATGGTTTCCAGCAGCGGAAATTCGAGGGCGGTGAACGACGAGGCACCTACGTAGAACGAGAGCTGCCGGCCGATGTTTCTCAGCCGGGGAAACGAAGCCGAATTCGCTTCGCCTGCCTTGCCGCAGTTGCGGCAGAGAAGCGTTCCCCGCACTTCGACGAGATTCGGCAGCGAGAGCGTGAACGGGGCTTGCGATCCGCAATTTTCGATCGTGAGATCATCGCAGCTTTCCGTCGGCAAAGAGAGTGCAGAAATATGCGTGAATCCGGCGATCCGCAGGGTATCGAGGCTTTTGAACCCGGTGATTTCGAAAGGCATCGCTTCCGGTTGCGGCGTCAGCGACGAGGCGTCGATCCGCAGCGAGCCGCCGAAATCGCCGCCCCGGAGCTCCGTCAGTCGCGTCGCGGCGACCAGACGCAGGTCGAGCGTACTGTTCGGAGAAAAAGTGCATCCCGAGAGATCCAGTACGCCTTCGAGCGACGACAGGTCGTCGATCGACAGGTCGCCTGAAATGGCTTTGAGCGCCGGAAGGAATTCCCCGAAATCCTTGATCGCGGGGAGCGTTGCCAGGCTAACGTCGCCGTCGAAACGCTCCGCTTTCGGGAAGGATAATGTTTCGATGGCCGGACACCCCGTAATTTCGAGCGATCCGGCGTCGGTGAGTGCCGGCAGCAGGACCGATCGCAAAATAGGGCAGTCGGTGACGGTGATGTTCCCGGTGGTTTCGATCAGCGGAAATTCGAACGTATTGGCCAGAGCGAGATGTTCGTAGCGAAGCGCTCCGGCCTGGGTCAGAACACCGAACGTGGTGCCCAGTCCCGATAACCGGTCGAAGCGGGAGAGGGTAAGCGTCCCGTCGATGCGTTGCAGTTTCGGAAAATACATCTGTTCGCACGGGGCTTTGGCTTCGTCTGCGGTCGTTCCGATCAGCGTCATATTCCCGGCAACGGTGGTCAGCTCGTCGGCCGTCAGTTGGAGCAGGGCGTCCGACTGGAGGACGAAGTGCCCGGCGACGCTTTGCAGGGATTTGAAATCCGCCGTTTGCAGAGCCGTGCCGTAGACGCACAGGTCGCCTTTGATCTCTTTCAGGGCCGGGAGTGAAAGCTGCCTGAGCGTTTCGTTGGGATGGGCCGCGCTGCCGATCCGCAGCGATTCGCAGGCGGTCAGGTTTTCCAGTCCGGCCAATGTTTCACCCGTATAGGCGGCGGTGATCGTCAGGTCGCAGCGGACCGAAACGAGGTTTTTCAACCCGTCCAGATTCGTGACGGGGTTTTCTTCGTCCTCGCCTCCGATGGTGAGGTTGCCTTCGACGGTGTTGATTCCGCTCCGGGCGAAAGCGTCCACTTCGGCCTGCGTCCGAAGTGTCAGACTGCCATCGGTCGCAATGTCGGTGCGCTCTACCGTATAGAGGTAGGTGCGGTCGTTTTGATTGTCGTAGGAGCTTACCAAAAACTGCCACTCCTGGTTCCAGTCGGCGACAGTCGCCGGGTCGGGGTAGATCGAGGCATGCTCGCATAATTCGTAGGATACCTGTGCGCCTTCCAACGATACGTTATAGGGGATGCTCACCGTGATCCGGCCGTCGCGGATGACGGCCGGGTAGGTGTCGGCGCCGGTAGTCAGCGAAAACGATACTATGTAGTTGTCGCTGCCCCAGGGCAGTTCGGTCTTCTCTTCGCTGCATGCCGTGCACAGTAGTGCGAGGCAGCAGATTATACCTGTTATTTTCATATTCCCGCCTATTTGCCCTGGTTGATGTTTTCGTCCGTAAATCCGAATACCTCCGTGGAGTTCTCGCCCAGCCAGCCGGCTTTGGCATTGACGCCGGTCTGTACCCGGATGAAGTCGATGTATTTGAGGTTGGCGGGCTGTCCGTTCTTATCGACCGCGTTCGAGATTTTGAAATAGACCTTCATGGCGCCTGCTGCGGCATTGTCGTCCTCCGAAAGACGGTCGTTGCCGAAATTGTCGGCGTAGCCCCAGTCGTATTCGCCATTGACCCAGTAGGAGCCGTTGCCCGACTGGTCGTAGGTGCGGCTCTTCAGGCAGGGACCGTAAAGCGTATAGCTGTCCGTGCCGATCCACGCCGGGTAGTAGCTGGGCTGGTCGTGGTACTGTTTCAGGTAGTCGATCTTGCCCTTGACGCCCTGGTTGTCCTTCCATTGTACGTCGGCTCCCGAGTAGGTCGGCCGGTAATAGGTGACCGCGTAATCCTGAACGGTCTCCTCCTTGCCGAACTCCGATCCTTTGAGTTCGTACCATTCGTCGTCGGGCAGGGTGTTGCCGTTGGTGTCCTGCATCACATAGACGATACCCGGTTCGGATGAACCCTTGAAGGCGTTGCCCGTGATCGAGAAGTTATAGCCTCCCTTGTATCCGGACGAGGAGTTGTCGATGCTGTGGTCGAAGCCCACGACGATGTAGCCGCCCCAGCCGCCGAGCGATACCCAGGTGTTTTTCCGCATCCGTTTTTCGGCGTAGGCGACTGCCGCTTCGGGGGTGGTCTCCGTACCGGTGAATCCGCCCGAAACCAGTTCGTTGATGAACTGTCCCGGGGCTGGTGTATATTCGTACACCCGGTTCCACGTCGCGCTGCTGGCTCCCGAAGCCGGGCGGCGGTGCGACTCTTCTTCGCCGTGGCATTCGACGGTGAACTCCAGCGTAGCCCGGGTTTCATTGGTGCGCGTGATGCACTTCGAGAGGGTCACTTCGGGTTCGTCGGTGGTGTCCGTTACGGTGAAAACGATCTTTTTGATCCCTGTTTCGGTCGGGGTATAGGTGTACGAAAGCTCGGTCCCGACCTCTTGTCCGTCGATCGTCCAACTGAACTTGGGGTTGGTGCCGTTCCAGATGGATGGCTGCAGAGTGATCGTGTGGTCGAGCGATACGGTGCGGGTCAGACCGTCGTATTTGCGTCCGATAGGTACCGCCGTAGCCGATACCGCCAGTGCATCGACCACCTCCACCTCGATTGTCATTTCGTCCGAGCCGTCCTCGTTTTCCGTGCGCAGAGTGACTTCGTATGTTCCGGCGACCTCCTCGCAGAATTCATAGACGGCCTCATCGCCGACCGGTTCGGCTTCGGCGGCACCCGGACGGCGCAGCGTCCAGAGAAAATTGCTGTTCTCGGCCGACTGTACGGTGGGCGCGAATTCGTATTTGCGTCCTTTCACGACCTCCAGCCCGTCGGTCTGCATGGGGAAAGAGATCAGGGGCGGCAGCAGCTCCTGTACCTCGACGAGAACCGTTTCGACGGTCGTGCCGTTCGGGGTGGTTACCTCCAGGTCGATGTAGTAGCCGTTGACGCCTTCCGAAATTTCATTGCCGGAGTCGAACCGGTAGGTGAGCTGCGGTTCGGTCGAGATGATTTTGCCCGTTTCTTCCAGTTTCCATGAGTAAACGGCCCGATCGACGAACTGGTAGGAGGGCGTAATGGTGAACTCCCGGCCGACCTTGACGGGATAGACGGCCGGGTCGGTGTCGAACGTGATGATCGGCACCTGTTCGACATCGGTGGTGATGAGCTCGTCCTTGTTGCAGGCGACCGCCGTCAGAGCGAGCAATATGAAATAGATCCGTATTTTGTTCATGGATGATGATTCTTATTATATGATTAGCGCCAGCAGAAGGCGCCGGGGATGATCCCGACATAGAATTCGTCGAGCAGTTCGCCGTCGGGCGAATAGCGCAGTACGACACCGTTCTGCACGTAATCGATCGCGTCGGCGATATAGACTTCCGAATTGACGGGGTTGATCGTCAGTCCGTAGTAGAGCGTATTGTTGTAGGGAAGGAATGGTTTTACCGGAAACTTGTCGGCCGTTACCGGCAGGCGCCAGACCGCCTTGTTGATGAAGTAGATCGTGTCGCGTGTGCCGTTGAGCTGCACTTCGGAGGGCCAGTCGCCGAATTTGAACTTGAACTGTTTCTCGATCTTGCGGGTTGCGGCGTCGATGCAGTAGAGCGATGGCGCCTCGTGTCCGTAGGGCGAACCTTCGTAGCCGCCGTCGGTCACCGTCCAGATCTTGTTGTACTTGTCCATGACCAGCGAGGTGGGCTGGATGCCCACGGTGATCTGGTCGCAGACCTTGTCGGTTTCGGTGTCGATCACCAGGATTCGGTTCTGGTACGACCAGCAGTTGGTGAAGACGTATTTGTCGTATTGCACCATCTGTTCAGTCGAACCGGTTTCGAAATCCATATCCGTTTCGACATAGCCGGTGATCTGGTAGGTCTTGGGATTGACGATGTAGATGCGCGGATCCCAGATTTGGGTGACGTAGGCTTTTTCGTCGCTCAGGAAATGGATGTAGCGGGGCGAAGTGAAGCCCGTGATGCGTCCCACCTCCTTGAAGGTGTTGATGTCGATCGCATAGATCACGCCCGAGTTGTTCACTACGATCCAACCGATACCGTTGCGGATGACCATCGACTGCGCGACGTCGCCCAACTTGATGGCGTTGGCTCTGGCGAAAACTTCATTCTCGACATGTTTTTTCTCCGGATCGTAATAGGAGAGCGAGGCATTGCCGTACATGAAATTCCCTTCGTTGGTGATGAAGAGCCCCTTGCCGGTCACCTCGTCGCCCGAACCTGCGTTGTCGATTTCGAAATCCTCTTTCTCTATCGGACCGTAATCCATGCACGACACGGCCAGCGCCGCGCATGCACAGATTACGATTCCTCTTTTCAACCCATTGAACATAATTCTATTTGTTTATCCATTCGTCCGAGAAACGGTAGGCGAAATCCACGCCTGCCGGACTCGCTTTCTTCTGATAGAAGCTCGAAAACTCCAGGGCATCGCTCCGCGATACGTCATAGACATGGACGGCGCTCTGCGTATAGGTCGATTTGCCGACCCATAACTGTTCGGTCGTCGGGTGTACGCCCATGTAGCCGTAGATGATGTCGCCGCCCGAATGATCCGCATCGAGGTCTGCCGTGATGTAGTCCCAATTGACCTTGCCGGTTTCGTAGTTGTAACGCATCGCTTCATAGGCGCTGAAGTCCTGTTTGCCGATGAAATAGAGGTGCGGCTGCGTGAAGCTCGCACACATCTGCACTGTCGGCGAAGCCGTGCCCGTGCGCAGTTCGATCTGTTCGGGCAGGTTCGTTTCCGAAACGACCTCGCCGTTCGCGTCCAACGCTACGATCATAGCCGGTTTGGTGAAGCTCGCCGCACCGGTCATGCCCGAGTTTCCGGTAAATTCGCCCGTAAAGATAGCATAAATTTTCCCATCGTAACCCTTTGCGAGGTCTTTCACCTGGCGGTTTTCGTAGGTGACGGTTTTGATTACGGCATCCGTCGCGGGATCGAGGACGATCACCGAATTGCCGCGTCCGGCGAAGACCTTGCCGCGCGAGAAGATCATGCGGGCCTTGGTCGCCCCCGTTTTCGTGAAGACGCCGAATGTACCCGGGATGTCGCTCGTACGGATGATATTGGTCTGAAGGTCCACGATACGGATGCCCGAATGGGATTCGTTGTCGGCCGTGGAATATTGGATGTAGGCTTTTTCGGGACTTACGACCACGATGTGCTGCGGCCAGCAGAGGGTCGATTTTGAACTTTGGGTGGCACCCGTAGAGGTATCGATGTTTGCGTAGAACGGCATGTCGCGTGCCACGAGGCGTTTCATCGTGTGGGCATCGCAGACGACGAAGCGTCCGTCGCCGTTGAATGTAGTTCCCATGCTGCTTGTCTTGCCGTTTTGGGTAATGAAGTAGATCTTGCCGTTGGCCAGGTACATATCCTGAAGGACGTTGCCGATTTCGTTGTCGTTGATCTCCTCGTAAACCTTTTCATGATAGCGCATGTGTTGGTCGAAATAGACGATCGTGCCGTTCTCCGAGGTCATGTTGCCCTCTATGAGGACGAACGTGCCTTCGGGATGGGTGAAGTCGAGCACGTAGTACTCCTGCGAGAGGATCGGTTTGTCGTCGGACTGGATCGTTACGGTGTTTTCCAAATCCATTCCGTCGGTGTATTCCGCAGGAGGAGCGATCAGGAGCGAACGCCGTGCGATATCGAAATCGGCCGTCCAGCCTGCCGGTGCCGATGTCATTTCGACCGTGGGAATCCATCCTCCGGCCGTCAGTGCATACGCTTCCGAAGCGCCGTATTTCATACAAACGGGTTCGTCCGAATCCTCCAGCCCCTGAATTTCGAGGCTGCCTCCGTCGCGCTTGGTAATCTCGGTCGTCAGGCGGTAGATACGGCCCGCTTCGAAATTGCGTCCGGTTTTGGTCTCGGTATAGACGCTGCCGTCGGCGAAGGTGTAGGTTACGTGTATTTCCTCTGCGCTGCAATCCGCCGGATAGACGACCGCTGCGGCGAATACGCTCGCGGTGCTGCTCGTCGCGGGCAGTTCGACACCCTCCTTGCCGAACGAAAGCGTTACGGCGTTGTTCGCATCGGTCGCATCGCTGAATCCGGTGCCGTCGAAGGTGCGCGTACCGGTCAGTACGGTCGAGGCGTCGGTCGCTGCCAGCGTGACGGAAACGAGCTTCTCCTTCACGTCCTGCGACCAGGGGTTGAACCAGACGTAAGCGGTGGCGTGCGAGAGGGTGAATCGTCCTTCGGAGTCGGTCGTGGCATAGCCGAAATCGCCGTTCGGTCCGAGTTGCAGTTTGCCCGGCTCCGCCTGGCGTTGTTCGGTCGGAACGACGGCTTCGGCGTCGGTGCCGGTCATGTTGTAATAAATCCGGTAGGGTGCATCCCCCGGGAGGTTCGTGAATCCGAAGTCGGCGACATTGCCGTCCGTTCCCGCTTCGGCGCTCTGTACGCCGCCTGCCCAGATTCGGTCGCCGGTGCTCCATTGAAATTGAATTTCGGTCCCGTCGCCAGGCACGAATTGAGTGCGGCTCGCGGTGCCGGAAATACCCGTGAGGGCTACCTCCCGTCCGGGTTGGGGACCGACTTCGGGAAGTTCCTCGATGTCCGAGGTGCAGGCCGCCAGGCCGAGTCCTGCGAGGATGTATAGTAATTTTTTCATGGCGATTCGATTAAATGCGGATGAAAATGCCTGCAATCCGGGGAGGATTGCCGACATTTTCACCGCGCGATCATTCTATTTTAGTGTTAGCCTTCCACATCGTATTTGAAGGCGAATCCATAAGTTGAGGAGGTCAATTTAACCCACGAAGAGTCGGCGTAGGCTCCCGTACCGCCGACCAGATCGGCCGATTTCGGAAGGTGGATGATCCGGTTCTCAGCAGGGACGTCTTTGCCTGCAACGGGACTCCAACCGCCGCCGAAGGGACCGGTACCGTAGTCGTCCTTCAGGGTCGGCGGGGTAGTTGCCCGACAGATGATGTCACCCAGCAAGGGGCAGCCTTTCGAGTAGCCGACGAAACAGTATGCTTCGAGTGTTTTCATATTCTTGCCTAACGAAATCTTAGCCAGTTTTGGACAATCTCCGAAGGCATTCTGCCCGAGTGTTTCCGTGGCATCCGGGAGGATGATCTCGGTCAGCTCTCCGCAATTTTGGAATGCGGAATTCTCGATCGTTTTTACACCCTGACCGAAGTTGATCGTTGTCAGCGAGCAGCCGTTGAATGCGCTTGCTCCGATCTTCGTGACGGAATTGGGCAGGGTTACGTCGGTCAGTTTGGTGTTTTGGAACATGTAGTTGCCGATTTCGGTCACACCCTCCTCGACAGTCACGCTGACGAGCGATGCGCAGGAGTCGAAAGCGTTCGATCCGTAGCTGATGTCTTTCAGTACCGTTACCGAAGTCATGCCCGTTTTTTGGAAGGCAGCCGAAGCGGTCGCCGTGACGTTCTGCGGGAATACGATGCCTGCGAGGTTCGCATTCGACTTGAACGAATTCGGGAAAGTTGTCGATTCATAGACGACTTCGGAGAAATCCACCGTGGCAGGGGCCGCGAGAGCCAGAACTGCATCGGCTACGGATTTCATTTGAGCGGCCGTCATCACCGTATTGTCGCCGACGGTCTTGACGTACAGCGTAGTGAAGGTTTGCGGAATTTCTGATTTCCAGGGATCTTCGCCGGAAGCGCGGTAGTAAAGGCCTTCGCTCAGGTAGTCGGGACCGAGCGCCTCCATCGTATAGCCGCTGGCGGCTGTGGTCCAGGAGGAGTAGGCTTCGACCGATGCTACGTGGAACGTTTTGCTGCCTTGTACCGAAGTACCCGCGCCGGAGAAACTGTCGGCCTGTACCGCAGGGGCCGTCGTCGGTTCCGCATAGACGTCTGCGAGCAGTGCGGCGTTTTCGAAGGCCTTGCTGCCGATCGAAGTCAGCGTGTTGCCCGAGATGGTCAATTTGGTTAGCTTCGACCAGTCGGAGAAAGAACCCGCACCGATCGTCACGATCGTTTTCGGAATGGTCAGGTTTTCGATCGCGTCGTTCGTTGCGAAGGCATTGTCGCTGATAGCGGTGAGGCCTGCACCGAATTGGAGCGTAGCGATATTGGGGTTGTTGCTGAAGGCTCCGTCACCCAGCGTGGTAACGTTGTCGGGCAGGGCGAGTGCCGTCAGGCCGCAGTCGGCGAAAGCACGATCGCCGAGGGTTGTCACGCCAGAACCCAATGTCAGGGTCGCCAGCTTGGAACAGCCTTCGAAAGCGCTCGCGCCGATTGTCTGAACCGAAGCGGGAATGGTGACGGTCGTAATAGCCGTACAGCCGGCGAACATTTCGGCCGGGATGGTCGTTGCCGAACCGAGGGTAATGGCCGTGAGTTCGGTACAGTCGCGGAAGCTCTTTTCGCCGAGTGTCGTGGCAGAAATTTTTGCCGAGGTAAGACCGGTACCGGCGAATGCCTCGGTTCCGATGTTTTCGATCGCAGATAGGCTTGTTTCGACGAGTGCGCTACACCCTTTGAACGCTTTGTCGCCGACGGTTTTAACACTCGACGGCAGGGTGAGGGATGCCAGCGCTGTACATCCTTCGAACGTGCTTTCGCCGATGATTTCGACACCGGTCGGAACGGTCGCCTTGGTCAGGGCCGTACAGCCTTTGAAGGCTCCGGCTGCGATCGATGCCGTATTCTCGAAGAATTTGATCGTGCCCAGTTTGGCGTTGCCGGCCAATCCTGTCGGGAACTCCGTGGCTTCGAATTTCGCCATGTTCAGATCGAGTGTCACGGGAGCGGACTGTGCCGAGATTTTGGTGATGACGGTATTGAACTGGCTGGCGGTAAGGGCTGCATCGTCGCCTACGGTGCGCACATACAGTGCGGTGAATGTCGCGGGCAGGGTCGGAACCCAGTCGGTCTCGCGCGAAGCACGATAGTAGATGCCGTCCGTCAGTTGCTGGTCGTTGATGTCCTGCAGCGCATATCCCTGCGAGGTTACGTCCGTCCAGGCCGTTTCATAGGTATCGTAGGATGCAGCCGGAACATAGAGGATTTTTGCACCTTCCACTTTGCTGCCGGCGCTGCCGAAAGCGGAGTTTCCCAGCGAGGGCGCATTCTCGGCCCGGCAGGTAATGGTTTGCAGATTGCTTGCCGAAATGAAGGCGTTGCGTCCGATCGAGGTCACCTTTTCGCCCAGATCGATCGAGGTGACGTTGGCACAGTTCCAGAAGGCGTAATTGGCGATCGCGGGGATATCGATAATAATGCGGGTGAAGGCGCTGCAACCGCCGAACGAGCGCTCGTCGAGCGATTTCAGCGTTTCGGGGAAGGTTACGTCCTGCAACTTGCCGCAGTTGTAGAAGGCGTCGTTGCCGACAGTCTCCAGCTTGGAGGGCATATTGATTGTCGTGAGGGCCGAACATGCGTTGCACAGGTTGGCCGGAATTGCAGTCAGTGCATCGGGAAACTGTATGCGTTCCAGTGATTTGCAGTTCTTGAATACGGATGATTCTATTGTAGTCACGCTTTCCGGGATCGTGATCTCTTCGAGTCCGGTCGCTTCGAATGCTTCGGCTCCGATGCTCTTCAGTGTCGAGGGCAGGGTTACATCGGTCAGAGCTGTGCAACTGTCGAATAAGAATCGTGGAATTGCTTCCACACCTTCGGGAATTACGACCGATGTCAGCAATTTGCAGCCGTAGAACGCATAGATGTCCAATGTGCGCGCACCGAGGAAGGAAGCTCGATGGATTCCAGTTTGGCACAGTTGCGGAAGCAGTTCTGCCCGATGGCAGTCAGGCCTTCTGGAAAGGTTACCCGCGTCAGGTTCTCACAGCCGTAGAAAGCCCCGGAATTGTAGGTGCTGGGAGTGAAAGTCTGGATATTACGGGGCAGTGCGATCTCCTGAAGATTGGTCTTGCGGGTGAAGTCCATCGGAAATTCGGTCGTGGCGAAGGTAGCTTCTCCCAGGTCGATGACCGCGCCGTTCGCGAGGTTGCCTGCAATCGAGGTAAGCTCCTCGGCCGAGAGGGTCGATTCGCCCAGGGTAACGACTTTCAGGTAGCCGATCGGCTCGGTCGGCAGCTCTTCCGCAACACCGGCTTCGGTCATGAAGAATGCGCCGGAGCTTTTGCAGTCGGCTTTGGCGATCTGCGTCGAGAGGCGCAGCGTGTGGCCCGGGGTGAGTGTTTTGCCTGATTTGGTTTGCAGATAAACCGAACCGTCGGCGAATTTATAGACGATCGAAACCGTTGCCGCCGAAAGATCGGCGGGGTAGAGTACCATGGCGGCGAACACGTCGGTATCGCTGCTCTGCGAAGGCAGGGCGATGCCTTCTTCGCCGAACGACAGGGTTACGGACGAAGAGCCTTTGCAGTCGCCCAGCTTGCCGTCTGCGAAGGTGGTTTCGCCGGCGATGGTTTGACCGCCCGATACGCTCAAGGTGATCGAGAGCAGGTTCGAGGTAACGTCGCTCGAATAGGTGTCGAACCAGACGTAGGAGGTCGCATGCTCGAGCGTGAAGGTTCCGTTCTGCGCCTTCGCATAGCCGAAGTCACCGTTTTGGCCCAGGTTCAGTTCGCCGGCTGCCTGCTGTGTCTGCTCGGCCGGAATCAGGGCTGTTGCGGCTGCCGGGCCGGTCAGGTTGTAGAATACGTCGTACGTATCGGCTGTTGCGATGGACTCGAAGATGAAAGTCGCCTGACTGCCGCCTTCGGCGATGGCTTCGCTCCGGGTATTGCTTGCCCAGATGTAGTCGCCGGCACTCCACAGGAATGGAACGGCTCCGTCTTCGGCTCCTCCGAAACCGGTGCGGGTGCCCCGGCCGGAGAATCCGGTCAGCACGACCTGTGCATTTTCATCAGGGGCGGGGGCGATAGGTTCTACGTCCGCATCTTTCGTACATCCTGCGAATGCGAGCAGGAATGTGCATAATATGTATAAGTAGTTTTTCATCGGTAATTGTCTTTTTATTCGTTAGTTCCACTCTTCCCAGTCGCTCGATCCGGCGCTTGCGCCGCCGAGAATTTCATCGGTGGCGAGTACCTGAACCTTGGCTATAACCGTTGCGGTCGCACCTACGGCTACGACGGATACTTCACCCGAGGTTTCGGCATATACGTTCTCCTTGGCAGGGGCTGTGATGGTCAGCACATCGCCTTCGAGCCAGGCGCGCCAGCCGTCGGGTTTGGTGATGGCGAGGGTCTCGACCCCTTTCTGGGTCACGGCGAGGTCCTGCGAAGCGCCGAATTTCAGTGTCAGCGACGTGCGCTCGATGACGAAATTCACCTCCTTGGCTTTGGGCAGAACGATCTGGTCGCCGTTGGTGAGCGTGAAGGTTACGTTGTCAGCGTCCTGTACGACGCTTTTGAAGAAAGAGTCGCCGTCTTCACCTTTGTCTCCGTTTGCGCCGTCCTTGCCGACCGCTTTGATCGGCTGTCCGTCTTCGCCTTTGATGGTTTCTCCGTCGATCTCCCAGTAGCCGTCCTCGTTGACGGTCGGGGTTTTGCCGTCCTGTCCCGCAACCGGAATCTTGTTCTTGTCGTCGTCGAGCAGCCACTGGTCATCGCCGCCCAGCGTCCAGTAATAGACGCCTTCGAACTGTGCGATTCCGATGACCGGAGCCGCTGCGCCGTCCTTGCCGTTGTGCAGCGTGATGGTCTTGCCGTCATTGAAAGTGATCGTACAGCTTCCGTCTGCCGCTTCGGTGTAGTTGGTGATGAATTTGTTCTCGTTCAGGGCGTCGATGATCGTCTTGAGCGAGTTGACCTGTTCCTTCATCGAAGCGATCTCCTGTTTGAGGTTTTCGATCTCCTGGCGGATTTCGGTGTCGTCGTACTTGTCGTCCGAACAGCCCCAGGTCATTGCTGCGCAGCAGGCAGCGAGAGCTAACAGCGTAAAGATTTTTTTCATAGTTCAGTTGATTTATTGGTTGAATATTTTCGAATCTTTGGAGGTGCTGAAATGGGAAAAGCGTCCGCCGGAGCAGATGGGAAGTTCTCTCCGGTGAACGCTCGAAGCGCAGACTTGCGAAGGTCGGTGGGGCGGGCGTATGCCGCGTCCGTCGAAATGTCAGCCGTAAAATAGCCGTAGGTCATCGATACTCCTGTCGTTTAGGTTCCTTCGGAACTTACACGCGAGGGTACGTATGAAGAAATACATGGAAAAATAGTGCGCAGAAGACTATCTTGCATGATTTCTACCCGAAACCCGCGGGTGTAAATCCTGATTGTCAAGGCAGGTCTTCTGACTCGTTCCCTCCGCAGCGCCTTCCCAGCGGTATCGCCAGTGGCAAAGAGTGTGCGGAGCCGCCCTTTCGGGGCTGAAACTCACAGCAGCAGGTACTGTCGCCGATTTTCACGGCATTCCCTATTAATCGGCTTGGAAAAGTGATTCCAAGTCCGAACCTTGCGGGTGCAAAGGTATTGCTTTTCCGGGATTATTCGCAAACGAAATCGGAAATAAATTTCAATGAATTCTGTAATTCATTGAAAAACATTGCTTTGCCAAGTGGCTATTTGCGGAAGATGAAATAGACGGCCAGAATCAGGCAGACGAAACCCGCCAGATGGTTCCACCGCAGGGTGTCCGATTTCATGAAGACGACGGCGAAGACCGTGAAGACCAGCAGGGAGATGACCTCCTGGATCACTTTGAGTTCCCAGATCGAAAAGGGGCCTCCCAGTTGGGAGCTGCCGATGCGGTTGGCCGGGACCTGGAAACAGTATTCGAACAGGGCGATGCCCCAGCTGAGCAGGATGATGGACAGCATCCCGAAGCGTTCTATCTTCGATTTGAAAGCGATATGCCCGTACCAAGCCAATGTCATGAAGGTATTGGAGAGGATCAGCAGGGCGATGGTGGCGAGGGCGCGGTTCATGACAGCAGGGCATCGAGATCGGTTATCGAGGCGAAATCGTCGATGATGACGTCGGCCTCCGTTTGGGTTTCGAGAATATCTCGGGAGAGAGTCGTTACCAGGGCTACGATGCGTCCGGCACCGGCCCGGCGGGCGGCGGTGATGCCGGCCCGGGCGTCCTCGAATACGAGACAATCGGCAGGCAGCAGATGCAGCCCTTCGGCCGCCAGCAGGTAGATTTCCGGATCGGGTTTGCAACGGGTCACCCGGTCCCCGCTGACGATGCAGGAGAAATAGTCCGCGATACCGCAGTTGCCGAGGACGAAATCGACGTTTTCGCGGCAGCCCGACGAACCGACGGCGCAGGGGATGCCTCGGCGACGCAGCTCTTCGAGCAGGTCCACAAGCCCCCGTACGGGGCGGATTTCCGGAGCATAGACTTCGCGGTAGATGGCCTCTTTCTCCTCGCCGAGCGCTTTCAAGCCCTTTTCGCGTATGATTTCTTCGGGCAGGATCTGGCGCATGATATCGTCGTTGCCCATGCCGAAGGAGGTCTGAAGCTTCCGCTGCCACTCTTCGACGCCGTAACGCTTGCAGAATATTTCGAATGCCCTGACATGCGCCCGGGTGTTGTTCACCAGTACGCCGTCCATATCGAATAGAACTCCCCGTATCATCTTGTTGTTTTTTCCGCGCAAAAGTAATCATATTTCCGGGAGTTGCCGCCGAAACGACCGGGAAATTGCGGGGCGGAACTCTTTGAGGCGGGATTGTATGCTTGAAATGGCGATTATATCTTTTTTTAATGCGCCGTTTCCGACGATCGCAGCATCCGATCCGGAGGTTGCTTATTCGCCGACCTGTGGCCGCATCCGTAATTCCGCTCTCCTATATGTATTCTCTTCTCGGAGGGAAGTTTGGAGGCTACGTACCCGAAGTGGCACGCTAAAAAAGTATATATGCACCTAAAATTTGAGGTTAAGACTGAAATTGACCGTGAAGGTCGGGATCGACAGTCCGGGGATGGGGCGGTGGTGTGTGAGCCGCCAAATGAAATCCACGCGCAGCAGACGGAAGATGTTCTCGATGCCGAAACCGGTTTCGAGGTAAGGGTGTTCGACCGACGACATTCCCACCGGAAAGAGCATGACCGCTTTCGTATTCGGAAGACTGCCGTCGTTGCGGGCTGAAAGGGTGCCGTAAACTCCCTTGAAAACAAAGACTTCGCGCCAGTTGAGTTTTTTGAGGAGCGGTACGCGGCCCAGCAGGAATCCGTTGAAGTGGTGTTCGTAGAAGAACGAAATCCAGGCGTCCGACGAGAATTCGTAGAAATTCATGCACGAGAAGGCATAGCGGTCGTAAAAATAGGTGCCGTTTCCCTCGTGCAGCTTCAACAGCAGGTAGGGAACCTTGCCGAAGATCTTGCCGCCTTCGAGCATGAGCCGCGAGTATCCCACAGGCGGCAGGTTGAGCCGGTACTGCATGCGGCCTTCGAGCCGCAGGTAGTCGTAGCTGGCGGGTAAGACTCCTCTTTTTGCCCCCGTGAAGTCGAAGGAGAAAATCGGGTATTTCGAACCCATGTGTCGTACCTCGAACGGCATGCGGACGATCGTTTCGTCTTTGGACAGCCGCAGCCCGATCCGTATCGAAGCGTCGTTGATGCCATGCAGCGAACGCCCGTCCGGCAGGATCATCGGTACGTAGCGGTTCGAGGAGATGTGACGGCCCCGCAGCTCGAACGAACTGCTGATCCCGTGCAGCCACTCGTGTTCGTAGAGGGCGATCCCTTCCTCGATAGTCGAAAGCCGCGAGGTGCCGCCTCGGGAGAAGATCGAGCTTAGGATGTTGTTTTCCGAGAGGGCGCTGACACCCGAGCTGAGCTGTATCGCGTCGTTGCGGTAGGTGACCGTCAGTTTGCGCAGCAGTTGTCGGCGCAGCATCAACTCTACCTCCGCAGCTCCCTTGAAGTCCTCGTCGCGGGTGCCGTAGGCCAGGTAGGTCGAGAGCCGTACGCGGCGGCTGAACTCTTTGGTCGTGCGTGCGCCTATCTGGAAACGGGCGCCCTCCAGTCGGTTGAAGCTGATTACTTTGGAGTAGGGACCTATGCCGACGTATTTGGTGTTGTAGTAGCCTCCGATGATAGTATTGAGGACGGTGTATATGTTTTTATAGAGGGGGACCTGCTGGATCGAATCGACCATTTGATAGATGGCCTTTTCCTTTTGGGTGAGGGTGTAGGGACGCAGCGAGTCCCATTCGACCTGCTTGCCCGAAATGGCATCGTCCGAGAGGATCACGCTGGCTGACGTACCCAGAACCTGTTTGGGGATCGGCGTGTCGAACTTTACGTCGGAATAGGTTACCTCGTGGCTGCCCAGGAAAGCGATCATCTTCGAGGAGTCGGATTTGGTCAGCGTAAAATCGGCGGTCATCTTCTCCCGCTGCGGGAACCACAGCGAGTCGGCCGTCAATCGGTTGTCGGCTTCGATCGCCAGGTGGCGAATCCAGTTTACATTGACTCCTTTGGCCATTTTTACGCGGGCCGAACGCAGCGCATAGCTTGCCGAGTCGATATTGACCTCGCCGTCGAGTACCGGGGTGGCGACACTTTTGGGGTGAAACCGGATTTTGTAGGTCTTGCGCCCTTCCACGTTCGTACTGTCCACCAGAAAGTATTTGTAGAATGAGCGTCCCGAGTTGGAGAGGGGGCTGGCGAACTTCACGCCGAACAGGTCGATGAAGTTTTCGTAAAGATTCACGTCGGCGTGCAGGTGTCCGGTGAATTGCGCCAGCACGCTGTTGTCTTCGATACCGGATATCTGGCTGGCGCGAATTACCTCGCGGGCGACGGACGGCGTGCGGCTGTGGTAGTAATCCGCCGCTGTTTCGGAGATCATCACGGGCAGGTAGGGCTGTCCCGTGACGGACGAGGTGTCTAGGTGCTCGAAGATGAAACCGAAATTCTGTTGGAGTTTTTTGCTCCGGAATTCCCGGATATTGGCCAGTCCGAGTTCCATTTTCGTATAGGTGCGGCAGATGTAGCGGTCGTACTCCTTGGAGTCGTTGTATTTTTTGTTGCGGATAATGCCTTCAAGGATCGGATGGGCCGGATTGTCCCCAGGGGTAATTACGACGCTTTCGATTTCCAGATGCGAAGGAGTGAGCCGGAAGTCGATTTGGTTGTAGCCCCCGACGTGGACCGGACGTATCTGAGGTTCATAACTGACCATTTCCGCCCGGATGTAGCTCGACGTGTCGCGGCTTTCGAGCGAGTAGAACCCTTCGTCGTCGGTGGTGATGCCGGTGGTCGTACCCGGGAACAGGACGACGGCGTAGGGAATCGGCTCGCCCGTCTGTGCGTCCGTGACCGTACCGCGCACCCGGGTGTTCTGGGCGGCGCAGGGGGCGTACAGAAATAGTCCCGCAAGAGCGAGGAGTATGCCGCAGAGTCGTTTCATCGAAGCCTTTCCGGAATGTCGTTTCGGATTTTCCTAAAATATAAATATACCCAAAAATACAAAGATTTTACCGGACTGTCAAAAATTATTATTTTTGCCGATCCGGATGGAACTACTTTCTGCGGAATGAAACATGGGAACGTCAAAATAGAAAAGACCAATGCGGCCCGTCTGCTCGACCGAGCCAAAATCGCCTACGAATTGATCCCGTATCGGGTGGATGAGGAGCATCTGGCCGCGACTCACGTGGCCGAACAGCTCGGCGAAGATGTTGCTGCGGTTTTCAAGACGCTCGTGCTTCGTGGTGACCGGACGGGCCATTTCGTCTGTGTCGTCCCTGGAGATCACGAGGTCGATCTGAAAGCTGCCGCCCGCATTTCGGGCAACAAGAAAGCCGATCTGATTCCCGTCCGGGAGTTGCTTCCGACGACCGGATACATCCGGGGCGGCTGTTCCCCGATCGGGATGAAAAAACCGTTCCCGACCTTTTTCCATATTTCCGTTTTGCAACACTCCGTCATTTATATCAGTGCGGGAGTTCGGGGATTGCAGATCCGGATCGCTCCGCAGGATCTGCTTCGCTTCGTCGGGGGCGAAACGGCCGAAATCAGCCGTCCGTCGTCTGTGGCGGCGGAATAAGATCCGTAATTCTTTTTTGCTATTCGATCCCTTTCTGCGGGTCGGCGGAATTGTCGTGTTGTCGAAGCGACCGCCGGACCGGTATTTCGGAAACGATTCGTTATTTCTCCTTGGGTGCCGGTCTGGTTTCGCCCTTGAGTGCCGGAAGGGAGATGCCGTACCGTACCGCCAGAATCCGAATGAGGATCACCGAGCAGGCGGCGATGAACTGCGTGGGGGCCGCCGGCAGGTCGAGATACATACAGAGATAGTAGATCAGTCCGCCGCAGATGCAGGCGATGGCGTAGATGTCTTTGCGGAAAATAAGGGGTACTTCGTTCAGCAGCACGTCGCGCAGCATACCGCCCGCCGCACCGGTCAGCGTACCCATGATGATACCCACCCACATCGGATAGCCGACGGCTATGCTTTTCTGAATGCCGACGACGGTGAAAAGTCCCAGTCCGACGGCATCGAAAATGAAGAAGGTGTTGTTGAGCCGGATCACGTATTTGCGCAGCCCGACTACGAACAGGAAGGCGAATCCCGATACGACCAGGTAGGAAACGTTCTGCATCCAGAAAGGGGGCAGGCCCAGCAGCAGGTCGCGCAGCGTACCGCCGCCGACGGCCGTGACGAATCCGACCACATAGGCTCCGAACCAGTCGAAATGTTTGGCCGAAGCGAGCCGGATGCCGCTGATGGCGAATGCGAAGGTACCGACATAGTCGAGAAGGGTGATGAAATTCATGATGTTTCGATTTTTCGGCCGCAAAGGTAGTAATTATCTCGCCGGATTATCGATAACGACGAAATAAATTCGATAGCTGCGATCGGGCTGCCGATTTCTGTTTTCTGTTTTCTGTTTTCTGTTACCGGCCGTATGATACGGGGCGGAGGCGTTTCCTGCGGGTCTTTGCGGAATTTTCCGGCAAGGAGTGTTCGGGTTTCGTTTTTTTTCGTACTTTTATGCGGCGTAAATTCGGCTCGGAACGATGGTTTTACTTCTTCATTCCGGTTCATTGGTTTGCTTTTTCATGTTACTTAAATATTTCCCACTATGAAATTTTTTATCGATACAGCTAACCTGGCCCAGATCCGGGAAGCTAACGAAATGGGTGTGCTCGACGGGGTGACGACCAATCCTTCGCTGATGGCCAAGGAGAACATTCGCGGTGAGGAGGCCTGCCGTCGCCATTACCTCGAAATCTGCTCCATCGTCGATGGCGATGTGAGCGCCGAGGTGATCGCCACCGATTTCGACGGTATGGTCCGCGAAGGGGAAGCGTTGGCGGCCTTGCACAAGAATATCGTGGTCAAACTCCCGTGTACGGCCGACGGTATTCGTGCCGTGAAGTATTTCGCGGGCAAGAATATCCGCACCAACTGCACGCTGGTCTTTTCCGTCGGTCAGGCTCTGCTGGCAGCCAAGGCCGGTGCGACGTATGTGTCGCCGTTCGTAGGCCGTCTGGACGATATTTGCGAGAACGGGGTGGCTCTCGTCGCCGAGATCGTGCGTATGTATCGTTACTACGGTTATGATACGCAGGTGCTGGCGGCTTCGATTCGGCATACGCAGCACATCGTCCAGTGTGTCGAGGCGGGGGCCGACGTGGCGACCTGCCCGCTTGCGGCGATCAAGGGTTTGCTGAAACACCCGCTGACCGACATCGGTTTGGCGCAGTTCCTGGCAGACCACGCCAAGGTGAATTCGTAGGGAGGCGGCGTTTCCCGTAATGGAAAAGCGATGCCGATGATCGAAAAATCATCGGCATCGTCGTTTCGTATTCGGGCCGGAATCCGATCAGATTTCCAGCCCCATGATATAGTCGTTCATGTAGAATCCGCCTCCGATTTCGAAATCGCCTTCGCGCAATTTGCGCATACCCATCCGTTCGTAGAATTTTACGGCTTTGTTATGGCGATTTACGTGGAGCTCCATCCGGCAGGGAGCCGGGTGGAGCTGTTTGATGTGTTCGATAGCCTTGCGGAAGAGGAAGCTCCCCGCGTGCACACCCTGGAATCGGGGCAGGATGTAGATTTTTTGCAGGATGTAGAGGTCGTCTGCTTCGGGCTGGACAGAGAGATAGCCGCAGGGAGTGCCGTCCTTGTAGGCGATGTAATATACGTGCCCTTCGGCCATCTGCCGCCGGAGGTTTTCGGGGGAGTACATCCACTCCATCATGTAGTCCAACTGTTCGGGCGAAAGGATGGTTTTATAGGTGTCGGGAAATGCGACGCAGGCCATTTCGCGTATCAGTCCGCAATCTTCGACGGAGGCTTTTCTGGCAGTAAACATAAGGTGTTCGATTCGGTTTCGCTCTTGCAAATATATTGAAAGCCAGGAGAAACCGGGAACTTGTTCCCGGTTTTCTGAGGTGCATTCTATCTAGAATATGTTCAAAGATGGTGATTCTGGTAGTCGGAGAGTTCTGTTTTTGTCGCGATAATTTGTCGGGCTGTATGAGACGGATGCCTGGGCAATAACAAATTAGGCCAATATTGTAGCCACAAAATTTCTATAGTCCCTCCTCGACGGTTTTCCGTACAGGTTCCTGGTACTGTTTACCTTTTCCGAAACGGAAGTTGATTTTCAACATTACTCTGTTCCAGGCATTTTTTACATAAGAAGTCCCTTGTGTTCTGACGATACTGTTCTCGATGGAATGGTAATGGCTTTCCGGATTGGTGAGGAAATTGTCGCAGGAGAGTTGAAATGCCCAGTCTTTGTATTTATATCTCACACCTATCGCAGAGGATAATTCACTGTCGTATATCATCGGAATAGACAATCCTTTACAAGGTATCGCACCCTGATAATATGCGGAAAAGTTTTTGTAGTTGAAAGTCAGCTCATAGTACATCGGAGCCTGAAAATGAGTCACCCTCCCCAATACTTTCGAATCGACTTTTGTATAACTGAATCCTCCGCCTAATTTCAATGCCAGCAAGTCGTTTTTGAATGGGCTGAGTCTCAAATCATAATGTACGGAGTGCACATCTGCCCAGTTGTCATTAATCGGTGAGTATGCGATATACGGCTGTTCATACTGATAATAGTAGTCGATTGGATTCTTGTAATATAAGTAGCTGTATGAAACATTTATATTGAGCCATTTGTTATGATATACGACATTGAAAGTCGTCTGGTTCGCACGGCCGCCGACCAGCTCGGGATTCCCGTGTACGATAATATTTTGGTTATGGAAGGCACTATCTCCACTCACTTGACCTATACTTGGAGGCATATTGGCCTGTGTGAATCCGGCTTTCAGCATAAAAGAGGGTGAGATACGATAACCGATGTCCGCACGCGGGGAGAAAACCCATTGCCAGACCTCGTTTTCAGGCGTTTTTATATGGGAACCCGTCACCCCCAAAGTAAAGCGGTAGGTAAATCGTGGGCCTGTCTTTCCGGTGATTTCTCCGGCAAAATAATTTTTCAGAATGCTGTTAGTTTCCCGGGAATAACCCAATGTATTGTTTATTCGACGTTTATCGAGATCGTAAGAAAAATAATCTCCGATCGAAATTGCCAGTTTATTAAAAGTCTTGGTATAAAGCGCCTGCCCGTTTACCCGATAACCATCTCCGCTTACATTGAGGAAATCCTCGAATACGGACGTATTGTCCGACAATGCGTATTGATTCTTATAGGTATCGGAAGCAGAATTTATGTAATTGCCCTGAAATGTTACCATTAGTTCATGCCGGTTGCGGAATTGCCTCCAGAAGTACAGGTCGAGCGTCGGATTGAATGAGTGGGACTCGCTTTCCTTCACTCCGTAACGGTCCGAACCTATGCCATCCTGAATAAAGGCAAGCCGGGAATCGGTCTGTTGAGAATGCTTATCATAACTTGGGAAAAAGCGGGCTTGAAATACATATTTTCCGGGGAGTTGATTCGTGTATTTGAGACTAAATTGAGGACTCAAGAAGTTGTTTTCACTCTGCCGTTCTTCCTCCTGCCGGAAATCCACCCCGTCGAGCGTATATTCCATTTCGTCCGAGGCATATTGATCATCCCATGATCCGTAGCCTATGTTTGCAGTAAATGCCAACTGATGCCGTCCCCGGTTGTATTGCAGGAAAAAACTATCGTTCAACCAGGGCGAAGTCAGCTGTTGGTTCAGCTCCACACTTCCGTATATTCCGTCTTCCCGAATTTTCGTGATGATGTTGATGACTTTATTGCCGTTGCTGAGGCCGAATTTGATGGGCGGCAGATCGTAGTATTCGATCTTTCGGACATCTTCGGGCCGCAGAGTCGTCAATTCCTGTTCCGAAGAGGCGATACCGTTTACCAAGACCGTCACACTGCCATCGGACGCGGTGATTTGATTGGTCTGGCGGTTGATTCTGATCTGCGGAATCTTGTTGGTCAGATCGAGACTCGTGACCGCCGCCTTCCGGTCTTCATTGGTGATGGTATATACCGTCCGGTCGAAATAGCTGGCTGTGTTGTTGGCCGTGACGACCACCGCATCGATCTCTGCGACATCTTCGGACAGGACGTAATCCCGGACGACCTCCGTCATGCCTATCGAAGGCTTGCGAAGAAGCACCGTATCGTAAAGAGTCTTGTATCCGATGGTCCGAACCGATAGCAGGTAGCGGCCCGCGCGGTGTTTTCCGAACCGGTAATTGCCGGCCATATCGATTATCACACCTTCCGTGTAGCGGGTCGTATCCGGCAGTTGCTGGAGAATGACCGGGGCGAAGGCGACCGGTTCGTTTTTCTCGGTGGTAATTTTACCTTTCAGGACGATTTGCGCCTGGAGCGGTGTCGCCAGGCTCGTTATGATGATCAGAAGAAGAACGGGGATAAGTCGGGGGTGTCTCATAGTTGCGGAGTTTGAAAAGAATATAAAATAGAGTGAAGACGGGGCGGAAAAAGTTATAACCCCCAATTGGGGTCGGAAATATCAGGAACGTTGATCGTCAGATTCAATACGAAATTCAGGGCGCTGTCATAATAGGGAGTTTCCGCATAATCGAACCGATAATATTCGATACGTGTTACGTTGAGAGCAGTCGATGCATTCATGAGTGTCTCGTATTCCATCGGATTTGTTGGGATAAGTCCGTTGAACATAAGACATACCGTACCACCGTTTTCGTCGATCAGATAACCATCTTCGTAGGTTATGCCCGGAATATGGCTGTAAAGATCCTCGATCGTCCGGGCATCGGGGGCAATCTGTTTGGGAAGGTACGTTTCCACGGGCTGTACGGTAGCGAGATCCTTCTGGCTGCGGATGACAGGGAAATGAAAGTAGCGCCGTCCTTCTATGCCGGGCACATAAGCTATCTCGATTTGCCGGGTCTGCGGCTGGATACCCGGACCCGATATTTCGAGCCGGTAGGTCCGGTTGGTGGCAATGGCGTCTAACTCGTAATAACCGTTGACAGATGTAAGCGTCCCGTATTCGGGTTCTCCGGTCGCCGGATCGTACAGCCACAATGAAGCGAAAGGTATTGCCTCCGTCGGATCGGTGGCATAGATGAATCCCGCAATACGTTGTTCCTGACCCGTCGCATGTAGCGAATAACCGAGCAAAGCGAAAAATAATAAAACGAATCTTTTCATAGTCGTTGAATGTTTCTTAATTAAAAATAAGCATTTTACCGGGAATCAGACAAATAATTTTCGGATAAAATAGTTGCGAAATCGAAGAATGGTAATTTTATTTGTGTGATATTGAACTTTTTCTATATCTTATTTGAATATATATTTACGATGGACGGAGTTGCGGAGCAATAAAAATATCGAGGTATGACGCGAAATTGCATTTTGACCGTTGTTTTGAACAAAATGCAGACTTTGTAAAAATGAATTAAAATCGGAAAAAGAAAAATGCCTGATTTTTTCGGCTGCAGATTTCGATAGGATAGGGTAAAGACAAAGGCAGCCGATAATCGATCGATTATCGGCTGCCTTTCCGTGATCCCGCTGGGGCTCGAACCCAGGACCCCAACATTAAAAGTGTTGTGCTCTACCAGCTGAGCTACGGAATCATCCGCGCCAATCCGGAGTTATCCGTTTTGGTGGTGCAAATGTATAGAAAATTTTTGTTTTGCCAAAATAAAACGATATTTTTGTACGGAATATTGATTATCGTAAATCTTAAAACAAGATAAATTTTATGTGTAAAGCTCTGATTATCGGCGCAGGAGGCGTAGGTACCGTCGTGGCGCAGAAAATTGCTGCCAATCCGATTTTTTCGGACGTGATGCTGGCCAGCCGAACAAAAGCGAAGTGTGATGCCATTGCTGCGGCAATCGGCGGGGACCGGGTGAAGACTGCGCAGGTCGATGCCGACAATGTAGCCGATTTGTGCGAGTTGTTTCGGGCTTTCAAGCCCGATATCGTAGTGAACGTGGCGCTGCCGTACCAGGATCTGACCATCATGGACGCCTGCCTGGAGTGCGGGGTGAACTACCTCGATACAGCCAATTACGAACCCAAGGACGAGGCGCATTTCGAGTATTCGTGGCAGTGGGCCTATCAGGAGCGCTTCAAGGAGAAGGGGCTGACGGCCATCCTGGGCTGCGGCTTCGATCCGGGAGTGACAGCTATTTTCACCGCCTATGCCGCTAAACACCATTTCGACGAGATTCACTACCTCGATATCGTGGATTGCAACGCCGGTAATCACGGCATGGCTTTCGCCACGAATTTCAATCCGGAAATCAATATCCGCGAAGTGACTCAAAAAGGCCGTTACTACGAGAACGGCAAGTGGGTGGTGACCGAACCGCACGAGATACACAAGCCGCTTCATTATCCTGAAATCGGCGAGCGCGAATCTTATGTGATCTACCACGAGGAGCTGGAGTCGCTGGTAAAGAACTATCCGACGATCAAGCGAGCCCGCTTCTGGATGACTTTCGGACAGGAGTACCTGACCCACCTGCGCGTGATTCAGAATATCGGCATGGCCCGTATCGATCCGATCATTTACAACGGTGTGGAGATCGTGCCGATTCAGTTCCTGAAGGCCGTGCTGCCCGATCCCAAGTCGCTGGGTGCGAACTATCACGGCCAGACTTCGATCGGCTGCCGCATCCGGGGTATCAAGGACGGCAAGGAGCGTACGTATTATATTTACAACAACTGCGATCACGAGAAGGCGTTCCAGGAGACCGGTACGCAGGCCGTGAGCTTTACTACGGGCGTTCCGGCGGCGCTGGGCGCTTCGATGTGGGCCAAGGGGCTTTGGCGCGGTGCGGGCGTGTTCAACGTCGAGGAGTTCGATCCTGATCCGTTCCTGGCCGAACTGGGACCGCAGGGATTGCCCTGGGTCGAGAAATTCGACGTCGATCTGGAAGTCTGATCGGGTTTCGATAATTGGTTTGAAAGTCCGGATGGTATGTACCGTCCGGACTTTTTTATCGGTCTGTATTGGTGTGAAAAGAGGTAGGTATAAATACTTATTTATTCCAAATAGCCGGGATTTTTGAATCCCGGTTGGGAGGTTTTTTCTATTTTTGCGTGAATTTGAAACAGCATCGGAAATCCATGATCGATTTTCAAAAATTACCTTCTCCCTGCTTTGTGCTGGATGAGCAGTTGCTCGATCGGAATTTGGCGGTCATCGACCGCGTTCGCCGGGAGAGCGGTGCCGAAGTGATCGTCGCTTTGAAGGCCTGTGCCATGTGGAGTATTTTCCCGGAGCTTGCGCAACATTCCGACGGAGCCACCGCTTCGTCGCTGGCCGAGGCGAGGCTGGTTTTCGAGGAGTTCGGCCGTCCGGCGCATACGTACGCTCCGGTATATACCGACCGGAATATCGAAGAGATTCTCGATTGCAGCGATCACATCACCTTCAATTCCGTTGCGCAGTTCGAACGGTTCGGACAGATGGCCCTGCTGCGCGGTATTTCGTGCGGCCTGCGGATCAACCCCGGCTATTCGCCGGTAGAAACCGATCTCTATAACCCTTGCGTGCCCGGTTCGCGGCTGGGTATTCCTGCCGGGGAGCTGAAGGAGCTGCCCGCCGGGGTGGAAGGATTGCATTTCCACGTGCTGTGCGAGTCCCGCCCCGAACATTTGCGCTTGGCGCTCGATGCCGTCGAAAAGCGTTTCGGTCGTTTCCTCGACCGGATCAAATGGCTCAATATGGGCGGCGGACACCTTATGACCCACAAGGATTACGATTGCGACGAGCTGATCCGCATTTTGCAGGAGTTCAAGGCGAAATATCCGAACCTGCGCTTGATCCTGGAGCCCGGCAGCGCCTTCACTTGGCGGACGGGTTACCTGGTTTCGACCGTGGAGGACATCGTTGAGAACGGCGGCGTGCGTACGGCGATGCTCGACGTGTCGTTCGCCTGCCACATGCCCGACTGCCTGGAGATGCCCTATAAACCGGCGATCCTGGGGGCCCGCGATCCGGAACCGGGAGAGAAGGGTTGGCGTATGGGCGGCAACAGTTGTCTGGCCGGGGATTACTACGGGGATTGGATCTTCGACCGCGACCTGCGGGTCGGCGATCGCATCGTGTTCGAGGATATGATTCACTATACGATGGTCAAGACCACGATGTTCAACGGCGTGGCGCATCCTGCGATCGCCATCGTGCGCCGCGACGGAGCAATAGAAATAATCAGAGAATTCGGCTACGAGGATTTCAAGTCCCGTATGTCGTAATAATTAAACCGCAATAGATGAAAGATTTTACCCCTACTTCCTACACGCTGGAGTGTGTCGCTACCGGCCGGGAGTTTCCGGACGAAGGGTGGACGCTGGACGATGCCCAGTGCAAGTGTCCTTCGTTGATCCGTACTCGTTATGCAAAAAAGCAGCTCGAACTCAAATCCGATGAATACGGGTTCTACAAGTTCGCCGACTGGTTGCCTGTTCGGCGAATGCTGGAAAATTCGAAGGCTCCGGTGACCTACAAAAGTAAAGGGTTGGCTGCGCACCTCGGGCTGGAAAATCTCTACATTACCTTCAACGGCTATTACCCGGCTATCGGGGCGCACATGACTACCTGTTCGTTCAAGGAAACGGAGGCTTACAGCGTCTGTGCCCGTATCGACGAGAACGAGAAGCGGGTGCTTGTCGTGGCGTCGGCCGGCAATACGGCCCGCGCCTTCGCCAAGGTCTGCTCCGACAACCGGATTCCGCTGCTCTTGTCGGTGCCTGCCGACAACCTCGATGCCCTGTGGTTCGACGGACCGCTGGATCCTTGCGTGAAACTGATCTGTTCGGAGAAGGGCGGAGATTATTTCGATGCGATCCATTTGAGCAACCTGGCACTCAAGAGCGATAAGTTTTATGCCGAGGGCGGTGCGAAGAACGTGGCACGCCGCGACGGTATGGCCACTACCGTACTGTCGGCAGCGACGACTATCGGTCGGATCCCCGATTACTATTTCCAGGCCGTCGGCAGCGGTACGGGTGCTATTGCCGCCTGGGAAGCCAATATGCGCCTTATCGAGGACGGCCGTTTCGGTAGTCACCTGATGAAGCTGATGGTTTCGCAGAACGCGCCGTTCGTGCCGATGTATAACGCCTGGCGGGAGGATTCGCGCGACATGCTCCATTACGACGATGACAAAGCCCGCCGTGACGTGGAGATCATCGACGCCAAGGTGCTGTCGAACCGCAAACCGCCTTATAGTATCGCCGGCGGTCTTTACGATGCGCTGAAAGCCACCGACGGCGAGATGTTCGCGCTGACCAATGCCCACGCCCGCAAAGCGCGGCGTCTGTTCCTCGAGTTGGAAGGCGTCGATATCTATTCGGCGGCCGGCATCGCCACCGCATCGCTCATCAAGGCTGTAGAAGAGGGCAAGATCGCCAAAGATGCCGTGGTGATGCTGAATATTACGGGCGGCGGCGAACTCCATTTCAAGGAGGATAAAACGCTGTGGTACCTGAAGCCCGATCATGTTTTCCCGATCGATCCCGACCCGGAGGAGGTGATCGCCAAAACGGAAGCCCTGTTCGCATAAAATAGCGTCCGGACGATCCGAAAAGGCCGGCGCGACAAAAAAAGAGGGGACGATTTTCCGTATCGTCCCCTCTTTTTTCGTTTGTCTGCGATCAGAACGTCGAGGTCATGTCTTTGGGTACGCAGATGAAGAAATCGGCCTTACCGAGTGCTTCGGGATCGAGCTTGTCGGTATTTTCCTGCCGGATGACCTCCACCGTGCCGATCTTCAGACCGGGACGGTACTGGTTGAGGTAGGTGATGATGCCGCTGTGGTCCGTCGAGTGGAAGTTGCCGTTCATGTGGACGAGTTTCGACTGCATCCGTTCGGCGATCGACCAGGCCATCGTAGCGTCTTTGACCGCCTGTGCCTTCGAAAGGTTTTCTGCGGCGCTCTGTTTCATCCCGGGCATTTTCATGGCCCCGAAATATTCGTCCACGCTCTTGTTGGGCACATAATTCAGGGGCAGCGGTGCGACATACCGTTTCGCTTCGTCCGAAAGCCCGTCCAGCGCCTCGAATCCGCCTTTGGCGACCATGTTGGCGTAGCGGCGTGCTACGTTCGTGGCGACGAAGGGAATCTTGTGCTCTTTGGCGAATTCGACGATCGGAGAGTAGTCGGTCTTGTAGTTGGGCCAGAGCTTGGCTTCGGCGTTGAACCGTTCGGGGGTAATCATTCCGGCCAGGTATTCGTCGAGGATCAGCTGATTGTCCCGCTCGAACATTTCGGCGCCGATCATCAGCCGGTCGCCGTGCCGGTCGTAAAGGTCTTTGACGATTTCGTATTCCATCCAGTGGGCGATGGGGCAGTTGTGGATTTCGCCGATGAATACGACATCCTGCCGTTCGAGCACGTCCATCATCTGCGTGTAATCGACCCGATTGCCCTGGGCGTCGAACAGCGTGTAGGCATTTTTCTCCTGTGCCCAACCGAGCGTTGCGGTCAGGCAGCAGATCAACGATACGAGGATCTTTTTCATTTTCCGTTCTGTTTATTATTCTGGTACATAAATGATTTCTCCGTTTTCCAGTTCGTAGGCGATGCCGACGCGCTTGCCCTTCGCACCGGAACCCTGCTGTTCGGAGGGGGTGTATTTGTTGATCTTGTTTCCCTCCTTCATGATGATCTCCATATTTTCCTTGCCGGGGTTTTTCACTACGGTGAAGTCTTCCTGCGTGAATACTTCGGTCATGTTCATATGCATTACCATGGCGACCATCAGCGCTACGGCGAAGACCATCGCCACGTCGAACAGATTGACCACCACGCTCAGCGGATCGGAGTCTTCCTGTACGGCGAACTTGCTTTTTCTGCGGGTCGGTTTCATGCTTCCGTGTTTTTTTCGATCAGTTTCCGTGATACGTAGTCCAGGTTATTGACATCCTTGGCATACCAGCGCTGCTTGAATTGCAGGGATACCAGGCCCACGCCGCTGATCACGAGGCCCACGACCGTCGTGGCGAATACGACCTGCATATTGTAGGACATACCTGCGATGTCGCCCGTCGAGAGTCCCACGAGCGCCGGGCTCATGGCGATCAGCGTGCCGATCAGACCCAGTACGGGGCCGATCTTGGTGAGAAGTTTGGACAGGATCACGTCCTTCTCGGCGTCGTTCTCGAAATTCGAGATCAGGTAGTCTGCGTAATCCTGGCTGGCCGGGTTGGTCAGCAGGTCGCGCAGATAGCGGATGTAGAGCGAGTTGTCTTTCGCGGGCAGCGCTTTGCGCAGGTCGTCCACCTTGTCCGGTGTCAGGTTTTTGATCAGGTCGTTCAGTCGCTTGTCGTTCTTGCGTTTGGCCATGTATTGGTTGTAGATGCCGCCCACGAGCAGCAGGGCGCGGATGAACAGCAGCAACAGCAGCAGAATATCCGGGATAAGCAGGCTGTTGGCCACCCAGAAAAGTACTTGTGAAATGGTTTCCATATAAGTTTATTTGTTTTACGATTTCTTGGAATTTATGACGGTTCGGGGTTGTGCCGAATGTTTTTTGCGGGCGTTTCGCTTTTGCAGGACGATCCATTTGATGCGGTTCCAGAGCGCCCCAAGCACGAAGAGAACCAGGAACAGTCCGAAGGCGAATCCCAGTGCCCGCCAGTTCGTCGGCTCATCGACCGCCGGATAGGTTACATTGCCGTTGACGGTGGTCAGCAGGCCGATGATGCAGACGAAGAGACTCACCAGAAAGTGCGTCTCCAGCCGCATCTCCTTTTCCGGCAGCAGGAGCCGGAAAAGGTGGCAGAGCAGCGGGAACAGCACGACGACGGCTGCGGCGAACGCATAGGAGATCGCCGAGAACGACGTTCCGGGAAAACTGAACACCAATTCGGTCTGCAGGTAGAACAGCACGGGGAAGACGAGTAGGCTGGGGTACCACTTCAGGGGTTTCACCCACCACCGTTCCTGTTGTCCGAACCAACCCCGCAGCACGGCGATGCAGTAGGCGAAGCAGACGACCGATTCGAGCGTGATGATAACGGCCATATTTTGCAGAGCCGTCGTGTTTTGCAGGTAGTCGGCCAACTGTGTCTTCGATTGCAGAATGGCGTACGGGTAGGTCGCGATGACGAAGGCGCCGCACACCGCTCCGAACAGAGCGGCCTGCCAGATCCTCCAGAAACTGAGTTTGAGCACGCAGTTGATGAGGATGAACAGGATGAGTACGCTGATGATTAGTTGCATAGTATCGTATTAGTTGTCTTTTCTCTTTTTGCGGAGCACCAGCAGCAGGACGACGAACAACACCAGTACTCCGCCGGCGATCCATACGCCGTTCAGGGCGTTTTTCCGACCTTGCTCACCGCTGGACACTTCGTCTTTCTTGAGTACCATCCCGTTCTTGTTATCCGGGCTTTGTACGGTCTTCATGGTCTGGATCTGCTGTTTGTAGGCCGCCGCATGCTGCGGAGCGACCCGTCCGGCGATGAATTCCTGCAATTTGGCGTTGCCGCCCGAGAATCCGCTGCCCGTCGAGCCGAACTCTTCGACCAGCTCCGTATGCAGGCTCGCCAGTGTGTTGAGCTGCTGCTCCGAGGCTTTCCACATTCCCTTGCGGGCAGTTTCCAGCATTACGGCCGTGATTTCCTGCAGGGCTGCCGGATTCTGCTGACGGAAGAACTGTTCGGTTCCCAGGCCGTAGCTGTCCTCGACATACACGTCGTAGATCCGGTCCCACATCTCCTTGTCGATGACATCGGGTTTGGTGACGTTCCATCCGTAGGTGTTGGTCACGACCTCGGTGATCTGCGATGCGCTCGATGCGCCGCCCTTCATCACCTCCTTGACGTATTCCGGATTGAAGATCGTGGCGCGGGATTCCACGCCGATAGCCTCCTTGAGCTCCTGCATTTTGACGTTGTTGCGGTTGCGGTAGTCGGCGAAATAGGCGTCGGGGTCCTTGCCCGTGACATTGCGTACGGCCAGGTTCATCCCGCCCATGAACTCATAGACGTGATCGAGGCTCAACGCGCCCCAGGTGTTGCTCTGACGGGGCTGTACGACGGCGTCCGTGTTGTGGAGCACGGCCCGCAGCAGTCCGGCCTTCATCTCTCCCCACTCTTCGTCGCTGCCGTACACGGCGCCCATGTTGTTGATGTAGGCGTCGGCGATCTCCTGTTCGTCGGTCCACTTGTCGCCGCTGGTGATCATGTCCTGGATGCCGGTTCCGTACATGCCGTTCACACCTCCGAATACCCGCTGCGTGGACATTTCACGCGCGTCTTTCGGGGATACGCCCTGCTCGACGAGCAGGCGTTCGGTCTCCACCGTGCTTTCCGCCACGCGGTTGCCGTACCGGTCGTCGGTCGCTGCCGCCGCCATCTCGACGGCCCGCGAAATCAGTGCCAGGCGCGATGCCGCCAGGTCGCGGAACTGCCCCGAGGTCTGCACGATTACGTCCACGCGGGGCCGGCCCAACTGCTCGGAAGGGATCAGCCGCAGGTCGGACACGCGGCCGTAGGCGTCGCGTACCGGCTCTACGCCCAGCATGTAGAGCACCTGGGCGATCGTCGCACCTTCGCTCTCGATAAATTCACTGCTCCAGAAGGTGTAGCTGACTTTGCGCGGATAGTCGCCGTGCGTTTTCTTGTATTGTGCGAGCGTATTCTCCGCCAGCTCCTTGCCCTTGGCCCAGGCCTGTTCGGACGGGGTGGTCTCTGCGTTCACAGCATAAAGGTTGCGGCCCGTAGGCACCGCCTGCGGATTGGCCACGGCATCGCCGCCCGAAGTCGGTGCGACGTATCCGCCCGCCAGAGCGTTCAGAATCGAGCGCATCTCCATTTCCGGACTCTCCTCCAGCGCCCGTTTGTAGTTCTGGATATTCGTCACGGTACGCTCCACTTCGGCGATGGCCTGCGCTTCGCGTTTCTGATCGGCCGTATATTCCGTAGGAGTAGTTGCGCGGCCCATCATCATACCTCGCCGGGGCGGAGTGAGGATCGTGTGCGCTTCGGCGAGCTTCTCCGGGGTGATTCCCGCTACGCGGCAGACCAGTGCGTCGTCGGCTTTCTGTCCGCCGAGTACCTGGCGGACCAGTTGTTTGGCCGGTTCCAGATAGTGCTGCGTGAAGAATGCCTGGCTCTTGAGCTGCGAGTCGGTTACCTTTCCGCGCTGGCGGTCGAGGGCCGCTACGCTGTATGCGATCGGGTCGGCGCTCATGGCCATTACCGACGAACGGATCTTCTCCGGCGAGTAGGGAACGCCCGTCGTATAGAGCTGCCCGGTCATCTTTTCGTTGGCGATCTCCTCGGCGAAGTTTTCGATGCGGGCGATCTCCTCGGCAGTGTAGGGCTGCGTGAGCAGGCTGTCCAGCCGCAGGTCGCGGTGCAGGCCCATCTTCACGGCGATCTTTTTTACGGCGATCGATGCCTCCGGCTGGCGGGCCTCGTCGGTCTTGTAGTACGCTTCGATTTTGTTCATCAGCTCCTTGTACTGTCCCCGGGTCTTGCTCTCCGTGAACGGCGGGGTCAGGTAGGAGATCGTCGTAGCGTACGAGCGGCGTTTGGCCATCATGCTCTCGCCGACGTTGCCGATGGTGTAGTAGTAGAAGTGGGGAAGGGTGCCCACCAGACGGTCGGGCCAGTCGTAGCGGCAGAGCGCCACCTGTTTCCGGGGCGTGAACTCCAGGCTGCCGTGTGTGCCGAAGTGAATCATCGCGTCGGCTCCGAAGCCGTATTGCGCCCAGAGGTAGGCGCCGATGTAGGGGTGGGGCGGAGCGGTTTTGGCGCCGTGTACGATGGCGAAGGCGTCGTCGCCGACCGCAGCCATGGGCTGCGGCAGCAGCACGACGTTGCCCAGATCGATGCGGGCTACGGCCAGGCACGGCTCGCCCTCCCGGACCGTACTCATATAGCGGCCCGGCGCTTCGCCGTACAGTTGCACGACGTCGGCATAGAGCTCTTCGGGCAGGGCGTCCTGCACCCAGGATTCGTATTCCGACTTTCCGACCAGTGCCGGACGGCCGTTTTTCAGGAAGTCGTCGAAAGCTCCTTCGGCATAGGTGCTCAATACGGCACCCTGCGTCATCAGCAGCTTTTCGAACTCTTTTTCGGTCGCAGGCAGGTTTTTCACCGTGTAGCCTTCGGCCTTGAGCCGTTTCAGAAGATTATAGAGCGACGGCACCGTTTCCAGTCCCTGGGCCGTCAGCGAGGATTGTCCGGCGCCTTTGAAGTAGTAGATCGCTACTTTCTTTTCAGCATTCGGCTTCCGTTTCAGCGAGATGAAGTTGCCGATGATCCGGGTGAAATTCTTCAGCCGTTCGGGAATGGCCTTGAAGAGGTAGATTCCCTCTTCGTCCAGTTCCTGATCGTTCAGCACGTAGGGGTAGATCGCGCCGTCCAGTTCGGGTACGACGATACTCTGGGACATGAATCCCCCGAACATCCCCATCGGGTCGCTTTCCCACTCCTCCTGCGTTTCCAGCATGGAGAGCGGCGAGAAGATCGGGATGTTCCGCTCCTTCAGCCACTCCACGGCTGCGTCGGCCTGGCCCATGACCATGCGCCCATGCGCGAAGTGGATGACCGCGTCGGGGCCGATTTCCCGCAGGAACGCCAAACGCTGGCGGTACGACGAAACGGGATAGACGTTCATTCCTGCGTTTTGCAGCGATACGATCAGGCTGTCGATGTTGGCCCGGTTGCCGCTGAAGGGGTCGTTCAGACCGCCTACGATTGCGATTTTAGGGGCTTTCTCCCGATAAATTCCCTGTTCCCGGAGGTATTTCTCATAATCTGCCACCGTCTTGAATGAAAGGTCTTCGTCCAAGTGGTAGAGCACGTCCGAAGCGCTCTCGACAGCTTCTTCAGCCGGTGTGACGAAGAGGCGCTTCGCGTCGATATGCTGGCGGACGTAGCGGGCCATATTCCGGTAATTCCGCTTGTTGCCGTTGCCGATGTAGGCCGAGATTCCGGCCTTGGTGAGGCTGTCGAGGCTACAGATGTCGTTCTCCGGGTTGGTCGCGGCGTAAATGTAGATAGGGGTGCCTTCGTCGGCTGCCGCGAGGATCTGCGCTCGCTGCTCTTCAGTGATTTTCAGACCCATGCCGAATCCCAGCACCAGGTCGTAACGTCCGAGCCGGTCGAGCCGGTCGAGCGGTATTTCTTCGTATTCGATGAAGTTGTCTTCGTTGGATTTGACGAGGCTGGCCGTCTGATAGTTCTGGAAGTTCACCAGTCCGATCCGGGTCGTGGATGCCCATTTGCTCCACGCCGCCCAGCAGCACAGGACCACTGCGAGTACGGCGACGGCCGCGAGGATCCATTTCTTGTTTTTTGCCATTATTCGAAGTGTAAATTGTTAAGATTCTTGAGGATTGCCGGCGTCCGGATCCATACCGGACGGGCCGTATCTTGAAAACGGACTCTTTTTGCGTGGTTTGGCCGGCAGTCCCGTAGTTCCGGTGCTGCCAGCCAATCCGATCGCATCATTTCGTCTATTTCAGCAACTCGTACTCCAGTTGCGGACGTCCGCGCTCACCGTCGTCGCCCGAACCGAATTTGAGGAACCGGAGCTTGTAGTAGTTTTCCGCACAGTCCTTGATGACGAAGAAACGGTCTGCCTTGACACCCGGATTCTCCACGCCCGGCATCGCGGGGGTGCGCCAGTTGGTGCCGATCGTGTTCGCTTCCGTCTGGAACTCCGCAGATGCCACGTCCGCACGTTTGAAGTCGGCATACGACTTGGTGTCCGTCATGACGATCGCTGTTTCCGCGCCGCCCAGGTTGTTGATCGTGATTACATCCTGCGTGAACGAGATCACCGGTCCCGATGCCATCATGGTCGAAGAGGCGGCGTAGGCCCACATGATGTCCCATTTGCTCTTGGCGGGCTGGAGCACCTGTTCGCCGGTTTCGAGCGAGAGTCCGATGAAGCTGTAAATCGGGTCTTTCGTGATTTCGACGGTTTTTGGGGTCGTATCTTCCACCTTGCCGTACTCTACCTTGTAGCCGTTGCCGCTGCGGGTGACTTTCACTTTGTACCAGAGGCTCCGGTTTTCCGTACCGTCGGTATTGGTCTTGTTGTCGGCCGAGGCCACGAAAAATACCTTGTTGTTCGCATCCGTAGCCGATATTTCGCCGAATGCGGTCTTCGACAGGTCGCCCGTGACGTCGTCGATCCATTCCGCCTTGAAGTCTTCGGACATGCTGCCTGCGGCGATGTTGGGTGCGCTCTGCGCATCTTCGAGGGTTACGGCTGCGAAGTCCGTTTTCTCGGAAGCGGCCGCTACCGTTGCGTATGAAGAGTTGAGTACCACGCGGAACTCATCGCCGCAGTAGAAGCCCAGGTTCCAGCTCTTGCGGTCGATCTGCATCTGGCTGTTATTACTCAGATCGACATAGACCATGTTGGCGTAGTTCTGGTCACCGACTTTCCCTTCGAGCGTCATCGTGCCGCCCGTGGAGACGATCGGAGTGAACGAGAGGGTCATCTCCTTGGTCGTGCCGATCTTGTAGCCTTCGGTCAGCGAGAGGGAGAGAATCTGGAATTTCGCCGTTCCCTCGGGGTTTTTACCCGTCGCTTTGGCTACGGTGAAAGTGCCCGTGGACTGTCCGGCCGGAATATTGACCGTGATCTTGCCGTCGGTCATGGCCGGGGTCGTCGTGATGTCCGCGTCGGATACGTCCGAAGAGGTCATTTCCATCGTTACGTCCAAGCTCTCGGTCGTAGCGCGGCTGAGTTTCAGGCCGAGGCTGACGGTTTCGCCGTCCATGCCGGCTTCCGATACGGCGAATTCGACCGAAATGTCCTGCAACTTCAGGTTGTCGTCATCGTCGTTGCATGCCGAGAATCCGAAGGTCATCAGACAGGCTGACAGTAAGTAAAGTAATCTTTTCATAGAATGGTTTTAATTAGTTAATATTGAATTTGTTATTTTTTGAATTTTCCGTTCAGCATCAAGTTCAGTCCGATGAAGTAGCTGCGTCCGCAGCCGAGATAGCTGACCGAAGGGGTGTCGTTCGCGGATTCTACGATCGTGCGTATGTCGGTCAGGTTGAAGAGGTTTTTGACACCTACGTTCAGGCTCAGGAACGAGGTCAGCTTCTGCGTGACGGTGATGTCCCCGTAGTGGTAGGAGGGGAGTCCCCTCAGGTAAATTTCGCTCTCTTTCTTGTTGTCCGGGGTCGTGTATTCGTGGTAATAGTACTCCTTGCGCTGGCCGGTGTATTTGTAGAAGAAACTGATGTCCGTTCCCGACTTGGCGATATGGTAACTGATGGTCGTACTCACTTCGGGCGAATAGCGGAACTGGGGCAGGCTTTTATCGTCGGAGGCATATTTGTTGTAGCGTCCGATCAGCGAAGCATTGACGTTCACGCGTAATCCGCCCCATGCCAGCGAGGTTTCCAGTGCCCCGCCCAGGGTTTTGTAGCGGCCGATGTTGTAGTAGGTGTTGTAGTTGGGAATATCGACGTTCTGCGCCAGGCTGATCTTGTCCTTGAAGACGTTGTAGAAACCGCTCAACGTGGTGGTGAGCCGGATCCGCGCGTTATGCAGGATGCGGTAGGTGAACGATCCCGTGACATTGTTCGAATATTCGGCTTTCAGGTCCGGGTTGCCGTCGATGTCGTGGTTGTCGTTGTGGAACGAGAAGTAGAGCTCCTGCAGGGTCGGCGTACGGAAGCCGTAGGCATAGGAGAGGCGGATGTCCATATCGGGTGTCAGATCGAACTTCGTTAAAATCGAAGGTACGGCCACAGGAGCTTCGTAGTCGGCCATCAGGAAAGCCCGAACGCCGGGGCGTACGCTCATCCAGCTCCAGGGTTTGTATTCGGCCGAGATGAAGAATGCCAGATCGGAGATCGTGGGGGTGCCGTCGATGCGTCCGCCCTTGCCTTCGGTCCATTGGTATTCCAAACCGGGCTGAAGGCTGATCTTCGGGCCGATATTCCAGGTTGCCGTCGCCCGTGCGATCCAGGCTTTGTACTGGGTGACATCCTGACTGGCATCTTCGGCCGAGAGCCATTTCTCTCCGGTCGAGAGGTCTGTCCAGGTGGTCTGCGTGCGGCGCTTGTAGTCCTGGTAGGAGAGGGCGAGATTGACGCTCAACCGGTTGTCCAGTCTCCAGTCTGCCTGTAACTGATGGGTGTATCGTTTGGTCAGATAGTCCTTGTCGGAAACCTTCTCCGGTTCGATGGCGGTACCGTTCAGAGGACCGAAGATTTTCTCGTCGAGGAAATCCAGCCGGTACCAGACGTTCAGGTTGCGTCGCTGGAACCCTATCATACCGTTGGCCAGCGACTGGTCTTTGGGATGCCAGCGCTTTTCGCGTCCGGTCAGGTCGCCCTGCCAGCCGCCGTTGTCGTTGCGGGTGTAGCCGCCGTTGAAGTAGAGTCCGTTTTTAAGATTGAATCCGAGGTCGATGCTTTCGTTGTGAAGACCTTCGCCGTTGAAGAACTGGTATTCCTTGCCCATCGTTTCTTCCTGGATGCGGGCGCCCACGCGCCAGGTGCTTTCGCCGGAATAGCCCGGTCCCTTTTTGGTGATGATGTTGATGACTCCCGCAAGGGCGTCCGTGCCATAGACTACCGACATCGGACCTTCGACGATTTCGACCCGTTCGATCCGGTTTACGTCGAGTTGGCTGAGGCTCTGTTTGGTCGAGCCTCGGTCGATCATCGGAATACCGTCCATGAGGATTTTGACGTTGTTGCCGCTCATACCCATCAGCTCGAAGTCCGTTTCTCCGAGCGCCATGTCGTTCGAGAGGCGGATGCCGATTTCGGTGTTGAGCAGCGACTGTACATCCAGGGGTGCCTTTTGCCGGATCTGATCGCTGTTTACCGACCGTACCTTATATAAGGAGTTTTTCATGGATTGCGGCGAGAACTGTCCGGTGACGACCACCTCCTCCAACTGGTTGATATCTTCCTTGACTTCGATGTTCGGGAATACGTTTTCCCGACCGGTTTCGATGGTGACCGGAAACTCCTTGCGGTGGGCGGTTACGGATTGGACGACCATCGTATATTCGCCCGGGGGAGCCGCAAATTCGAAATTGCCGTCCCCGTCGGACATCCCGCCGAATACCGTATTTTTCAGCGAAACCGTGATGTATTCGGCCGGAGCGCCGTCTGTGGTGATGACATTGCCCGAGATTTTGACCTTTACCCGGTTTTGTCCCGCTGCGGGCAGGACGGACAATAATAATAGGATGACAGTGCAGATATTTTTAATCATGGGCTTTTGGTTTTATTCGTTTGCAAAAGTAGGGGGGATGAAACGGGCGGGCAATCACCCGTTTTAGGTATTTCGGAGGCGAGAGGTAGTCAAATGTGGTGAGCTTGCCCGTCTGTCGGATTCCTGAGCTGTTTCCCGGATCTTCCGTTCGGTTTGCGGAGCGGTCCCTTGATTTTTGTCCGGCCGGAGGTGGCGTTGGGGCGGTTGCGATAAAGTCCGGTCGTTTTTCGGGTTTGGCGGAGATTTTGTACAAGCAGTATCGAAAGAACTTAAAAAATTATCGATTATGTTTTTCTTGTGGTATTTATTGATAGGTTTGGTTGCCGGATGGCTCGCCAACCTGATCGTGAAAGGGCGGGGGTCCGGCCTGATCGTCAATTTAGTTGTCGGCATCGTCGGCGGGGTGCTCGGCGGCTGGATCTTCTCGCTGTTCGGACTTTTCGCCGTAGGAACCATCGGCAGTATCGTCACTTCGGTAGTCGGTGCTATCGTATTGTTGTGGATCGTAGCTGCCGTAGGCAATAAAAAAGAGAAAAAGATAGACTAAAAAATTATTCGTATGAATGAGAAATTGAATGCGGACAAAGAGCGTCTGAAGGCGGATCTGTCCGATACGGTACAGGATGTGAAAGAGCATGTGGCCGCGAAAGCCGGTCAGGTGAAAGAACAGGTCGTAGCGAAAGCCGGCCAGGTCAAGGAAAGCGCCCGCCAGCAGGCGCAGCAACTGAAAGGACAGGCCAAGGAGCAGGCAGGCAAAGTGCTCGACAAGACCAGGGAATTGGTCGATAAGGCATCCGAAAAGGTGAAAGAGTGGTAATAAAAAATAGAATGGAAAAGAGAGGCCGGCCAGCCATAGGGCCGGCCTTTTCGTTTGTGTGTCCGGACAAATGGATTATCTTTGCACCCCGACAGGCCGAAGTTCCGCTGCAGAGGAACCGAGGCCGATATTATTAATCACTTTAATTTTTACAGGATGAAAGAGATCCAAACAAAGCGTACTCCGCGCTTCAGGCGCTGGTGTCGCAAGGGGTACGCCGCTTTCGCGAGCCTTCGGCGCCAGGTTACCATCGGAGTCCTCTCTGTTTCGATGTCCACCATTCTCCTGTCCACGACGACGCCCGTGCAGGCGCAGACCGTCGATTCGCTTACGATCGCCAGAGAGCTGGAGATCGAAAAGGTCGAGGTGACGGGGGTGAAAGCTACCCCCACGCGCAGTACGATGTCGTCCACCTCCGTTTTCGATCGAAAGGCGGGTGCTTCGGCGCCGGTCCAGACCCTCGAGTCTGTGCTGCGTTTGAGCCCTGCGATCGATCTTCGGGAACGGAGCGGCAGGGGAACGCAGGCGGACATTATGATCCGGGGAGGTTCCTTCGACCAGACGATGGTCATGCTCAACGGTATTAACTTTACGGATGCCCGAACGGGTCATCAGTCGCATTCGCTGCCGATCGACATAGATTGCATCGCGGGAATCGATCTGATCGACGGCGTATCGGGCGTCGGTGCGTATGCAGGGGCCCTGAATATCCGCACGATGCCTCTCAAATCCCGCTATCTGCGTATCGAGGCGGCGGGCGGCGGCGACGGCTATGCGTACGGCAATATCTCGGGGGCCGTGACTAAGGGGCGATTCTCCCTTTTTGCGGCCGGTTCGTACCGTCGCAGCGACGGGTATATCCATAATACCGATTTCGAGAACTACAACGGTTACTTGCGGATGAACTACGACAGTGAAAAGGCCGGATTTTTCGATTTCCAGGCCGGTTATCAGAACCGGTCGTTCGGTTCGAACGGTTTCTATGCTGCGTACAATCCCGATCAGTTCGAGCATACTTCGACGGTGCTCTCTTCGCTGCGATGGGTGAAATCCGTCGGGCGTTTCACGCTCAATTCGTCGGTCAGCTACCGCAAGAATTTCGACCGTTACGACTGGACGCGCGGTACGCCGATGAATCATCACAATACGGACAATGCGGGAGCCGAGTTCTGGGCCGACTGTACGTGGAAGGGCGGTATGACCTCGCTGGGAGGCGATTACACCTACAACCACATTTACAGCACCAATCTCGGCGAGCCGCTTCCGACTCCGCACGGCAAATATACCCATGCCAAGGACCGCCACGTGGGGAATCTCTGGCTGCGGCATGTCAAACAGTGGGAGCGTTTCGACGTTTCCGGTTCGGCCGGGGTGAGCTTCACGCCTTATGGGACTTCGGCCCTGTGGAGCCTTTCGGGAGGCTATCGTCCGGTGCGTGGGCTGCGGCTCGAGGTCGGTGCGGCCCAGTCGATGCGACTGCCCACCTTCACCGATCTTTATTACACCTCCCCTGCACAGCTCAATAATCTGGATTTGAAGCCTGAACATGCGATTACCTATCGTTTCGCGGCGGATTACGCCCGCAGCGGGTGGAATGCTTCGCTGTTCACTTACTACCGGCAGGGGCGCGACATCATCGACTGGGTTTGGCGCGAGGAGCTGGGCAAGTGGCACTCCGAGCAGGAGAGCAAGCTCGACACCTATGGACTGGAGGTTTCGGGCGGTTATACGACGACCGGGTTTCTGCACCGGATTTCGGTTTCATACGGCTATATCCATACGAGCAAAGTCGATCGGGTCATCACTTCCAGTGCGCTGGATTATATGAAGCACAAAGCGGCGGCGACGGTCGAATTCCGTTTTCTGCGCAACTGTTCGCTCACGCTGACCGGTGCGGTATATGACCGTAACGGCAGCTATACCTATTATTTGCGTAATGCGGACGGTTCCCTGATGTTGGATCCCGACGGCAAGATGATGACCGAAGTGCGTGACTTCAAGCCTTATTTCCTGTTGGACGGCCGTCTGTCGTGGGAAAAGAAGGGGTGGAAGCTCTATTTCGACGTGATGAACATGACCGATACCCGTTATTTCGATTTCGGCGGGTTGGAGATGCCCGGCGTCTGGTTTTCGGGCGGTATCGTCGTGACGATCGGGTAATGTCCGGAAAGGTTTGTTTGTGGCGGGCCGGGATCGAATCCCGGCCCGTTTTATCGCTGCGAAAAGTGTCGTATTGTGAGATTCGGCCGTGGAATACGTGATAGTTTGTAACCGTATAGTCCGTTTCGATAAAAGATTTGTAACTTTCTTTGGAGGGATATTTATTTATTTCGTATATTTGTAGGCCCGTTTTACGGGCTAATTCTGAAGCGAATACAAATTCTTAACATACTCTAAAATACATGGAAAAACGTATTATTGAATGCGTGCCCAACTTTAGCGAGGGCCGTAACAAGGCTGTTATTCAGCAGATTACTTCCGCAATCGAGGCGGTTGACGGAGTCAAGTTGCTCGACGTCGATCCGGGTGAAGCGACCAACCGTACGGTGGTTACCTTCGTCGGAGAACCCGAAGCCGTGCTGGAAGCGGCTTTCCAGGGCGTCAAGAAAGCTGCCGAGGTTATCGATATGCGTAATCATAAGGGAGCGCATCCCCGTATGGGTGCCACGGACGTATGTCCGCTCATCCCGATCGCGGGTATTACGCTCGAGGAGTGCGCCGAGCTGGCCCGTCAGTTGGCCAAGCGCATCGCCGACGAGCTGCATGTGCCGACCTATTGCTACGAGGCGGCTGCCTTTACGCCGGAGCGCCGCAACCTGGCCGTATGCCGTGCCGGTGAGTACGAGGCGCTGCCCGAGAAGATGAATCACGAAGGCAAAGCTCCCGATTTCGGCGACCGTCCCTTCGACGAGGGCGTAGCACGCACGGGTGCCACCGCCGTAGGTGCACGCGACTTCCTGATCGCCGTGAACTACAACCTGAACACCACTTCGACGCGTCGCGCCAACGCCATCGCGTTCGACGTGCGCGAAAAGGGCCGTCCGGTACGCGAAGGCAATTCGCCCGTAGGCAAACCCCTGAAGGACGAGAACGGCAAGACCATCATGAAGCCCGGTACGCTGAAGGCTACCAAGGCGATCGGCTGGTTCATCGACGAGTACCAGATCGCCCAGGTTTCGATGAATATCACCAATATTTCCGTTACGCCGCTCCACGTGGCTTTCGACGAGGTTTGCCGCGCCGCCAACGCACGCGGTGTGCGTGTGACCGGTACCGAGATCGTCGGCCTGATTCCGAAGCGCACGTTGATCGAGGCGGGCCGCTATTTCCTGAAGAAGCAGGAGCGTTCGACCGGTATTTCCGAGGAGGAGATCATCCGTATCGCCATCAAGTCGATGGGTCTGGACGAGTTGAAGCCGTTCAAACCGGAAGAGAAGGTGATCGAATACCTGATCGAAGCGGACAATAAGAAGAAGAAACTGGTCGATCTGACCTGCACCGGCTTCGCAGAGGAGACCGCCAGCGAGTCCCCGGCTCCGGGCGGCGGTTCGATTTCCGCTTACATGGGTGCGCTGGGCGCTGCCCTGGGTACGATGGTCGCCAACCTGTCGTCGCACAAACCCGGCTGGGACGCACGTTGGGAGGAGTTCTCCGACTGGGCGGACAAAGGCCAGAAGCTGATGACCGAGTTGCTGCACCTGGTCGATGAGGATACCGAAGCGTTCAACCGGATCATGAACGTATTCTCGATGCCGAAGGGTACCGACGAGGAGAAAGCTGCCCGCAGCGCCGCATTGCAGGAGGCTACGCTCTACGCTACGCAGGTGCCTCTGCGTACGATGCAGACCTCGTTCAAGGTGTTCGAAATCGTGAAGGCGATGGCCGAACAGGGAAATCCCAATTCGGTAACCGACGCCGGCGTCGGAGCGCTGGCTGCCCGCAGCGCCGTGCTGGGTGCGTGTCTGAACGTGAAGATCAATGCCGCCGGTCTGAAAGACCGTGCCGTCGCCGATGACCTGATCGGCCAGGCCAACCGGATCGTCGCCGATGCGGAGAAAGCCGAGCGTGAGATTCTGGAAATCGTCGAGAGCAAGATTAAATAATTTAATACATATAAAACAATGACTGTAAAGGAATTTCAGGAGCAGATCAAGGCGGGTATCCCCGATGTGCTGCCCGCACCGAAACCGTACGATCCCACCATCAACCACGCGCCCAAGCGTAAGGAGATACTCACCGAGGAGGAGCGCGTGCTGGCCATCCGCAATGCCCTGCGCTACTTCCCGGCCAAGCACCACGAAGTGTTGGCCCGCGAGTTCGCCGAGGAGCTGCACAAGTACGGTCGTATCTATATGTATCGTTTCCGTCCCGATTATGAGATGTATGCCCGTCCGATCGAGGAGTATCCCCACAAGTCGCGTCAGGCCGCTGCGATTATGGTGATGATCCAGAACAACCTGGACAAGGCTGTGGCGCAGCATCCCCACGAGCTGATTACCTACGGCGGTAACGGTGCCGTGTTCCAGAACTGGGCGCAGTATCTGCTTACGATGCAGTATCTGTCCCAGATGACCGACGATCAGACGCTGGTGATGTATTCGGGACACCCGATGGGCCTGTTCCCGTCGCATCCCGACGCTCCGCGCGTGATCGTAACCAACGGTATGGTGATTCCGAACTATTCGAAACCGGACGACTGGGAGCGTTTCAACGCGCTCGGCGTTTCGCAGTACGGTCAGATGACCGCCGGCTCCTATATGTATATCGGCCCGCAGGGTATCGTGCACGGCACGACGATCACGGTGCTCAACGCAGCCCGCAAACGTCTTACCGAGGGTAAGAAAGACATTCGCGGCATGCTCTTCGTGACGGCCGGTCTGGGCGGTATGTCGGGTGCGCAGCCGAAGGCGGGTAATATCTCCGGTGTGGTGAGCATCACGGCCGAGATCAATCCCAAAGCGGTGCATACGCGTTATTCGCAGGGCTGGGTCGATGAGGTTTATACTTCGCTCGACGAGTTGCTGGCCCGCGCGAAGAAGGCACAGGAGAACAAGGAGGCCGTGTCGCTGGCTTACCAGGGCAACGTGGTCGATCTTTGGGAGCGTCTGGCAGCCGAGAACGTCAATGTCGATCTGGGTTCCGACCAGACATCGCTGCACAACCCCTGGGCAGGCGGTTACTATCCCGTCGGCTTGAGCTACGAAGAGTCCAACCGCATGATGGCAGAGGATCCCGAGGAGTTTAAGAAGCGTGTTCAGGAGTCGCTGCGCCGCCAGGTGGCTGCGATCAACAAGCTGACCGCCAAGGGTATGTATTTCTTCGATTACGGCAATGCCTTCCTGTTGGAGTCTTCGCGTGCCGGTGCCGACATCATGGGCGAGGGCGGTCGTTTCCGCTATCCTTCCTATGTGCAGGATATCATGGGCCCGATGTTCTTCGACTACGGCTTCGGTCCCTTCCGCTGGGTATGTACGTCGGGCAAACCCGAAGACCTGGCTACTACGGACCGTCTGGCTACCGAAGTGCTCGAAGAGATCCGCAAGACCGCTCCGAAGGAGATCGCCGGACAGCTCGACGACAATATCCACTGGATCAAGGAGGCCGGCAAGAACAAGCTGGTCGTAGGTTCGCAGGCGCGTATCCTGTATGCCGACAGCGAGGGCCGCACCAAGATCGCGCTCGCGTTCAACGACGCTATCGCACGCGGTGAAATTTCCGCACCTGTCGTATTGGGCCGTGACCACCACGACGTGTCGGGTACCGATTCTCCGTACCGTGAAACCTCGAACATCTACGACGGTTCGAACCGTACGGCTGATATGGCTGTACAGAACGTTATCGGCGACTCGTTCCGCGGCGCTACCTGGGTTTCGATCCACAACGGCGGCGGCGTAGGCTGGGGCGAGGTAATCAACGGCGGCTTCGGTATGGTGATCGACGGATCGGAGGATTCCGCGCGTCATATCAAGGAGATGCTTCTCTGGGACGTGAACAACGGTATCGCACGCCGCAGCTGGGCCCGCAACGAGGGCGCGATGTTCGCTATCAAACGCGAGATGGAGCGTACTCCGGGCCTGAAGGTGACCCTTCCCAACCTGGCGGACGACACGCTGGTTCGCAAGGCTATCGACGAAGTGAAATAGATCGGTCGTTCTCTCCGTTCGGTTGCCGCCGGACGGAGAGAATGCTTTCGACTGGCTGAAGCGGAGGGGATTCCCTGTACGCCGGACGTCGAGAGCACCGAAAAACAATTCGACTTATTTTTGAGTATTAACCTTTAATAAGAAATACAACGATGATTCATCATATCAGCGCGGAGCATCTTACGGTCGATCGTGTCCGCGAAATTCTGGAAAACAATATCAAAATCGACTTGAGCGAAGATGCGAAAAAACGCATCGTGCGTTGTCGCGAATACCTGGATAACAAGATGGAAACCCAGAAAGAGCCCATCTACGGTATTACGACCGGCTTCGGTTCGCTCTGCAATATTTCGATCGACAAGGACCAGCTCTCGCAGTTGCAGAAGAACCTGGTGATGTCGCATGCCTGCGGTACGGGCGAGCGCGTTCCTGCCGAGATCGTGAAGCTGATGCTGCTGCTCAAGATCCAGTCCCTTTCGTACGGCAATTCGGGCGTGCAGCTCGAAACCGTACAGCGTCTGGTCGATTTCTTCAACAACGACGTGCTGCCGGTCGTGTTCCAGCAGGGATCGCTGGGCGCTTCGGGCGACCTGGCTCCGCTGGCCAACATGTGCCTGCCGCTGCTGGGCCTCGGCGAAGTGGAGTACAAGGGTGCACGGCGTCCTTCGGACGAAGTCCTCAAGGAGTTCGGCTGGAAGCCTATTTCGCTGCAATCGAAGGAGGGCCTCGCCCTGCTGAACGGTACGCAGTTCATGTCGGCTTTCGGCGTATATTCGCTTATCAAGGCTCGTCGCTTGAGCGAGTGGGCCGACCTGATCGGCGCGATGTCGCTCGACGCATTCGACGGCCGCATCAACCCGTTCATCGACGAGGTGCATGAGATCCGCGCCCACAAAGGCCAGCTCACGACGGCCCGTAATTTCCGCCGCCTGCTCGAGGGCAGCGAGCTGATCGCCCGCCCGAAGAAGCATGTGCAGGATCCCTATTCGTTCCGCTGCATCCCGCAGGTACACGGTGCGTCGAAAGATACGATCGACTATGTCGGCAGCGTGCTCGAGACCGAGATTAACAGCCCGACGGACAACCCGACGATCTTCCCCGAGAAGGACATTATCGTTTCGGCCGGTAATTTCCACGGACAGCCGATCGCTCTGGCGATGGATTTCCTGGCTATTGCTGTTGCGGAGTTGGGCAACATCTCCGAGCGTCGTATTTACAAGCTGATTTCGGGTGCACGCGAGCTGCCCTCGTTCCTGGTGGCCAAGCCGGGTCTGAACAGCGGTTTCATGATTCCGCAGTATGCGGCCGCTTCGATCGTGAGCCAGAGCAAGGGTCTTTGCTGGCCCGCTTCGTGCGACTCGATTCCTTCGTCGCAGGGTCAGGAGGACCACGTCAGCATGGGTTCCAACGCTGCCACGAAGCTCTACCGTGTGGTGCTGAACACCGAGCGTGTGCTGGCTATCGAGCTGCTCAATGCGGCACAGGCCCTCGAGTTCCGCCGTCCGCTGCGTTCTTCGAAGCCCATCGAGGATCTGCTGGCAGCTTACCGTAAGCATGTGCCGTTCGTCGAGAACGATCAGGTGATGTACACGTTGATCGACGCTTCGGTGAAATTCCTTCAAACCGAGAAATTGTAATGTTACTCGTTAAGAACATAGCCAAGATCGTCGGTGTGGACGAGAGCGGCCGTCTTCGGGTCAAGGGCCGCGACATGAATGTGCTCGGCGAGATCGACAACGCCTGGCTGCTGGCCGACGGCGACCGTATCGCCGCATACGGCACGATGGACAAGATGCCGGAGATTACTCCCGACACGGAAGTCGTCGATGCGGAGGGGGGCATGCTTTTCCCTTCGTTCTGCGATTCGCATACCCATCTGGTTTATGCCGGAAGCCGCGAACAGGAGTTCCTCGACAAGATCAACGGCTTGAGCTACGAAGAGATCGCCAAGCGGGGCGGCGGCATTTTGAATTCCGCCGACCGCTTGCACGAAACTTCCGAGGACGAGCTTTACGAGCAGGCGATGGAACGTATCCGCGAGATCATCGCAATGGGTACGGGCTGCGTCGAGATCAAGAGCGGCTACGGTCTTACGACCGAGGATGAACTCAAGATGCTGCGGGTGATCCGCCGTATCCGCGAAACTTCGCCGATCACCGTCCGTGCCACTTTCCTCGGAGCTCATGCCGTAGGCCGGGCCTATAAAGGCCGCCAGCAGGAGTATGTGGACCTGATCTGTCGGGAGATGATCCCTGCCGTCGGCAGGGAGAAGCTTGCCGAGTTCGTCGATGTCTTCTGCGACCAGGGGTTCTTCACCGTCGAAGAGACGGAGCAGATCCTGCGTGCGGGTGCTGAGTACGGCCTCGTGCCGAAGATTCATGCCAACGAGCTGGCCGTTTCGGGCGGTGTGCAGGTCGGTGTCCGCAACAAGGCGCTGTCCGTCGATCATCTGGAGCGCATGGGGACCGAGGAGATTGAAGTGCTGTGTACGTCCGGTACGATGCCGACGATGCTGCCGGGTGCCGCTTTCTTCCTGGAGATGCCGTATCCTCCTGCACGGGCAATGATCGAGGGAGGTTTGAGCGTGGCTCTGGCTTCGGATTTCAACCCCGGTTCATCGCCTTCGGGCAGTATGAAGATGATCGTTTCGCTGGCCTGCATCAAGATGCGTATGACGCCGGCCGAGGCGATCAACGCCGCGACACTGAACGGTGCTTACGCCATGGGCTTGAGCAGCGAGTACGGTTCGATCACCGTAGGCAAGAAGGCGAACTTCTTCCTCACGACGAAGATTCCTTCGGTGGCATATCTGCCGTATGCCTATACCTCTCCGCTTATCCACCGGGTATTCCTCCGGGGGCAAGAGGTGAAGTAATTCGCCGATATATCGTTCGAAGCCGGGGCAGGGTATTCTGCTCCGGCTTTTTGTTCTTTTTACTTCATTCCTCGCTGATACCGGCCGGATTTCCGGTTGCACGGAAGAGGTCGTTATCTTACGTATGGATGAATACGTTTTCGGACAATTTCGGTGTATTTTTTGCAGGAAAGAAAAATATGATACGCTGTTTGTCGATTGCGACCGTGCTTACGGGCATGGCAATAACTTTAAATGCACAGAATATGAAACCATTGACTCCCGAAGAAGAGCGGGTGATCGTTCGAAAAGGAACCGAAGCGCCCTTTTCCGGTAAATATTACCTCCACGACGAAGACGGCACCTACCGCTGCCGCCGGTGCGGTGCTCCGTTGTACCGTTCGCAGGATAAATTCGATGCCGGCTGCGGCTGGCCCAGCTTCGACGATGAAATTCCGGGTGCCGTGCGCCGCGAACCGGATGCCGACGGACGCCGTACGGAGATTCTCTGCGCCAAGTGCGGAGCCCATTTGGGCCACGTCTTTACGGGCGAAGGATTTACCGCTAAAAATACGCGCCATTGCGTGAATTCCCTCTCCCTCGATTTCGTGCCGGTAGCCGTTCCGACCGTGCCGGTCACGGACCCGGCAGCGGCTTCTGCCGAAAAGCCTGAAAATACCTCGTCAGCCGAGCCGCCGAAATCGGTGCAAACCGAACGGGCTATTTTCGCCGGCGGTTGTTTCTGGGGCGTGGAGTATATGCTGGGTAAGGTGGACGGAGTGAAGAGCATTCGTTCGGGCTATATCGGCGGCCATACCGAGAATCCTACCTACGAGCAGGTGTGCAGCCATAAAACGGGTCATGCCGAGGCCGTCGAAGTCGAGTTCGATCCTTCGAAAGTCTCTTACGAAACTCTTGCCAGGCTCTTTTTCGAGATACACGATCCGACCCAGCTCGACGGACAGGGACCCGACTTGGGCGATCAGTATCGGTCGGAGATTTTCTATACTACCCCTGAGCAGAAGGAGGTTGCCGAACGGCTGATCCGTATCCTGAAGGAGAAGGGATATAGCGTGGTGACCGACGTAACTCCGGCTTCCCGCTTCTGGCCGGCTGAACAATACCACCAGAACTACTACAACCGTAAAGGTACGCAGCCGTACTGTCATCGTTACACCAAACGGTTTTGACGGACGGCGTTCGTGAATAGTCGGCAGGGTGGAGTTTCGCTGTGTCGGTCGGCGTTCGGGTACGGGAAGACAGGAACCGGGAATTGTTGTACTAATGCTGAAAATACGTTTTCTTTTTTAGCGGACGTTGCTCTGCGAGTAACGAATACCCCCTGCCGGAATCGGCAGGGGGTGTTTCTGTATGGTCCTAATCCGTCGGGGGCGGGTCCGGGCCGGCTGTTGTACTTCGGCGAACCTATGCCTGTTCCCGATGTTCGCTTTTTCCGATATTCGGGACGGATCGCCTTGTCGATAGCGGGTGGAACTCCGAACGGCTTATGCTTTCGGATGTGTGTCTTGCACCTCCTGTTTTTCTACATCGAACGGGTTGCTTTGCGTGACGGTCGTATGCCAGGGGATTCCGATCAGTGTCGATAGATCGACTTTGGCGGATTCGATGTAGCTGCTCAGGATCATATCGCGGGCGTCTGCGTTCTGGAACGGATAGAGTTCGAACGCCGGCAATACGGAAACGAAGTGTTCCATGATTTCTGCCTGGATGGATTCGTAACTCGGCCAGTTTTTGTTCGAGGAGAAGCAGTAGATCTGTACCGGAAGGCCGTTGGCTACTGGCGGCAGTGTCCGCACCATCAGCAGCAGTTCTTTGCTGACGAAAGGATGGTGTCGCAGATACATCGACATGTAGGCCCGGAACAGACCGAGATTCGTGTCGATAGTTCCGTTCACCAGCCCTTCTGGATTGTCCGTATTGGCGACTTTTCCATCGGCTGCCTGCTTCTGTTTTTCGGTTATGAATTGTGCCAGTTCTTTGTCGAAGGCTTTCATTTTCTCCAGAAATTCCGGCGTGCACGGTTTGATGTAATCGAGTTTCAGGGTATATTCGCGCATGATGCGCCGTCCGCCCGAGTCGGTCATGCCCCGCCAGTTGATGAACGAACCCGAAACCAGCGAATAGGGTGGGACGGTTACGATCGTGTTGTCGAAGTTCTGAACCTTCACGACATCCAGGGATATGTCGATAACGGTGCCGTTTATGTTGTTCTGCGGCATTTCGATCCAGTCGCCGATGCGCAGCATGTCGTCTTCGGAGATCATTACGCCTGCGACCAGTCCCAGAATAGTATCCTTGAACACCAGCATCAATACGGCTGTGAAAGCACCCAGTCCCGTAATCAGGTTGAGCGGCGATTTGTTGATCAGGATCGAAATGATAACGATCACGACGACGCAGTAGAAAACCACGCGGAATATCTGGATAAAGCCCTTCATCGGGCGGTTTTTCAGTTGCTTGTTCTTTTTCAGCTCATCTCCGACCGTGTTCAGTATGGCATTTACGGAGATAATCAGGGCGATGAAAAAATAGATCCAGGTGATCTTCTCGCTCAGGATGAACCAGGCGGAATCTTTGCTGAAAGCGAATGGCAGCAGGGCGGAAACCATCAGTGGCGGAATGATGGCCGTCAGCTTCCGAAATACGCCGTATTTGAACATCGATTCGAAGAATCCGACGCGTTTGCGTTTCAGAATCTTTTTCGCCAGATGCACCAATACGGCGTGGACGATTCCCGCGACGATGAATGCGATAATCACGATTACGATCAGAAACAGGAGTTCGTCCATTTTGTCGAGCATATGGGACGGAATGCCGATCCAGGCGAGGAATTTTTTGATTCCGAACAGGATGGTCAATGCAAAGTCGTTTGTATTCATAAACGGTTGGAAAAATCGAAGTTTGTCGTGTGTGGATTCGTCATTTCGAATCTTATCTTAATTATTATGCAATAATTATTCCTAACGAGGATCGGTCGGGCTATAAGTCGGAGTGTTCGGTTAAAAGATGAGAAATCTGCGGCTTAAAGATGTTTTGCTGCAGATAATAAAGGAGTATTTTGGTTTTTCTGATATTCATTGAAATTAAAAAGATCGCAGGGATTTTGAGTATTATAGTACGTGTATGTCTAATATTTGTTTTTTTCAAAAATAAATAGAATTTGATCGGATGATTTTTGTCTGTTTTGTTGTTTTTACTTTTCTATTTGTTGCTTTTTTCGGGGGGGGAAATTGAGCTTGGATTTCCATGACCTTTTTTATAATTTAAATTTCGAAAAGGAGAAATTGCTTCTAAAGGATCTCTTCGAAGGTTGTTTAATTTTAAATTATTATTGTTATGAACTTGTTTTTACGTTTTTTGTTCATGGGAGCGGTTTGCCTGCTTCCTTTGGTCGGTTGTAGCGACGATGATACCGAGGGAACGGGGCCAGAGCCGACGTCTGACTTTCAATTCGAGACTTTGGAGCTGACGCAAGGTTCGTTCAAGGTGAAGATAACTCCCGAAGACAAGAATATGACTTACTTTTTCGGAGTGCTCGAAAAGTCGGATTTCAGCCAGCTTGAAAATCTTGAGAGTTTGCAGGCAGCAAACATCGAAAATATAAAAGCCCTCGCGGAGGCTAATGGAGTCGGGGTCGAGGAGTTCTTGCTGGAGGCATTGCTTAAAGGAGAGCAGGAGTGGAAATATAATACGCTTGTTCCGGAGACCGATTATGTCTTTTACGCCTATGGATTATCGACCGAATTGGAGATTCTTACGACTGTCAATACTTATGAATTCAAGACATTGGTCGTCGAGCAAGTAGAGGTGAATTTCAAGATTACGGCTTCGGACGTGACGCCGACGTCGTTTACGCTGAATGTCGAGCCGGACCGAACGGATTGCGTATATTATTACGACATTCTTCTCCCTGCCGTATATATGGATTACTGTGGAGGTGATCCGGCAAATTTACCGGCTTTTGTCGAGAACTATCTTGCAGAGTGGAAAAAAACCGAGCAGTATGCGACTTACACGTTGCCGGAATTCATTGCTGAAGTGACTGTTAGCGGCAAAACTTCCGATTCCTCGTTTGAAAATCTTCTGCCGGAGGGAACTTATTATGCCTTCGCAGTCTGTGTGGCCAATGACGGAACCTGTATTTCGGAGGCTACGGTAGAAACTATTAGGACGAGCGAATCTCCTAAAAATTCTTATACGGTATCCTCCGAAGTCGTTACCGATGTCGCTTATTCGGCTGTAGTCACGGCAGAGCAGAGTGAGGCTTTTGCCGTTATGATGGAGCTTCAGGAGTATTTTGCCGACGCCAAATCGGATGCCGAAATCATTCAGACGATTTACGATGCTTATAACCAGAATATTTCCAAATATCTTTATGCGGATGTTGCGAATGTTTCGTTCGGAGGCCTTATTCCCAACGACAAATATTATCTTTTGATCTTTGCATGCAATCCGGACGGATCGCCGAAACTCGACGACAAGATAAATCTCAAGAAAGTCGAGGTCAATACGTCGCCGGCAGCGATGTCCTCGGTCCAATACGAACTTAGCGTATCGAGCATAACCAAGATCGATGCGATGGTTACGGTAAGGGCTGACGGTAATTATGAAAATGAAACATTCCTTTTCAATTATATCACGAAAGCCGAATACGACGCTATTTCGGGGGACAAGACTGCCGGTCTGAAGGCTCATATGGACGCATTTATCGATGCCAGAGTGAAAGATTGGAACGATTCTCATCCGAATTCGGGCGTGATGACGCGTAAAGAGTTCCTTTCTCGTGCTCTCATGAACGGCAAGGAGGATCTGTTTGTGCCGATAGAGATCGGCGGGCTTACTCCTGGTACTACGTATTATCTGTATGTTTTTGGACTCAAGGCCGACGGTACCTATACGACAGAGCCGGTTACGACCCAATTCACTACCGTTGCGGATCAGGTGACCCTGGCTTCCCTGGAGTTCATCGTAATGTCGTACGGCTATCCGGAGGAGAACCGGAATATGTATAGGGTTTGGACGTATGCGAATAATTCGAAAGAGCACTATTTTCAGTCGTTTGTCGGAGAGGACGAGTGGGCTGGCAAGACGGCTTCCGAAGTGAGGGAGCTGCTCAAAGCGTCCAGGTGGCCCAGTTCAAGCTCATACAAAGTGGACGCACAATTCGGACAGACTTGGTATGGCTATTCCGTCGCTTATGACGAGGCGGGAATTCCCACGAAAGTCTATAAACTTTGGCATACAAGCCCTGCGGATACCGGAGACGGTTTCGATAATATAACAGGAGGAACAATAACAGTGGACATCGAGGAGTTGTCCGAATAGTGATGTTTTTATGAGAACTAAAATCTTATTTTTGATGATGCTTGTTGCAGCCGGTCTTATGACCGGTTGCGGCAAGGATTCCGAGGAGACTCCTACAAAACCGGAAGATCCGGGTGATCCGATTCCTCCCGTGACGACGACTTACGAAATAGGGGATTATTACGAGAACGGCTTTGTAAAAGGAATCGTGATATATATTGATTCGGAGGGTAAGAGTGGAACTGTGGTTTCGCTCGATGAAACTGAAGCCATATGGTCTTACAAATACGAAGAACCGATGGCTTCTTTCCCACAGACGGGGCGATATAATACGGATTGTGTATATAATATGGAAGGATGGCGGGAGAATTATCCCGGGTTCCTGTGGTGCAGTGAAAAGGATGTTATGGGAGTTAAAAACTGGTATGTGCCGGATCAGAGAGAGTTAGGGCTTTTGTACGAGGCTTATTCCGGAGTGAGAGGAGGAGGCAGCCTGTCTGACGACGAAATAAGGAAGAACAAACAGCTGTTTAACGACACTCTCAAGGAGAAGGGCGGTGTCCCGTTGTCCGATGCAGTCTATTGGACTTCCGCCGAATGCTCGGCGCGGATGGCTTATGCGTTCGATATGGCATCCGGAGCCATGATCGAGATTCCTCAGGAACTGGATAAGGGGATGAAATACAAATTCCGGGCTATGGCTGATTTTAAATTTTAAATATTTTGGTATGAAAAAAATTATGTTATTTTTCGTCGCCTGTATTTCCTGTATTACTGTGGCATGCGATAGTGACGACGACGGTACGAAAGGAGATGATAATAAATTTCCGGCACCGGAAGTGACATTCAGCGCGATTACCGGTGTCTCTTTTACTGCCGGGTGGAATGCCTTGGAAACAGCGGATTCATACAGATATGAGGTTTCGTATGAGAAAGACGGCCAAGTCGTTGCTGTAGCTGCACAGAACACCGAGACGACGACTTTTTCTTTGGACGGGCTTCTGCCTGCTACGGATTATTCGGTCCGAGTGGTTGCAAAGGCCGAAGGAAAGACCATTTCGGATTGGTTTTCCGGAACTGTAAGGACTTTAGGAGGTGAAAGCGTAACATTTACCGTTACACCTTATGAGCGCTATATTGAGAATGCGTTTATTTATCCTTACGCCGAAGTGAAACCTTCCGATTCCGAGGTATATTATTGGGTAAGTGCTATTCCTTCCAATAGCGAACGAGATCCGAAGGAGTGGATGCAGGAGGATATCGATTATTATATGGAGTTGGGCAAAACTTGGGACGATCTTGTGGCGGATAAATTGATTTTGAAAGGTGATGCCGAAAGTGTTCCTTTTGCTTTTACCGGTTACGATCATTATTATTTTATTGTTGCGCCGGTTGGAAAAAATCTTTCCGAAATAGTCGTCAGTGGCGAGGTTTCTCGTAGTTATAGATTTTGGTACGAGGCTCGGGAAGTGCAGATGCTGCATGAATCGACTTACGAACAGTTTGCCGGAGAGTGGCTGTTGCAGACATCCGGTACTGTAAAGGAGGAGAATGGATCACTCGATGTACAGGAAGTGGGTGAAGAATTTCCGGTTACCATTTCTCCTGCTGATGATAAGAAATCGTTTTATCTCAAGGGATGGGGCGGGGATCGAAACAAATTCCGGGATTTTGCGATAAAAATGGATTTCGAACCGGCGGAAGACAATTATCATAAGATAGGTATATCTTTTCCTCAGGACATAGAGACGGAGGGGGATATTGTATGGAAGTATGTTTCCTGGTACAATTTTGTCGGAACTGTCGGTGACGAAAAAGTGTATACTTATTTGCCTTATGATGATAAAATGTATGAGAATATGCCTTCGTGGTCGAAAGGATTCATCGGTTTTATGGGAAATCTCAATAAGACTGTGATTAAGATTTGTCCGCTGTATTATATGGATGGGAACAATGAAGGTGCTTATATAATGTCTATGTGGCCGTATGGAATCAGTTCTACGGGAGATGTCGAGCAAGACAAACTGCTTAATAACAAATATGAAGATCCGGTTGGTCCTTATTATTTGATAAGAAAGGATGTGGCGGACGGTCTTGTGTTGCAACTGCCCGATACCGAAGAACCGGATGCCGACGTTGCCGGGCTGTTGAATGCACTGCAGAGTGTGCGGCAGGCGAATACTCCTCGTGAGGTGTTCAGTGTGAAACGTTGATAATGTCCGATAACTTTTCGGGATTTGAATTTGAGAGAGCGGTATCCGAATTAAGATATCGCTCTCTTTTTTGTTTTTATAAGATTTGTCGGTTTGTTGCCTTGTCAAGGGGGGGCCATACCTGATTTTTGCCTGCAAAGCGATCCGAATTGTTATTCGAAGTGCTTGGACGATCGGAGTATTGTTGCTTTAGTCTCAAACATAATTTTCACAGTTTTTAACGAGTCGCGGAATAAGTCATTAGAATTAATACAAGTCTTTTGTCCTATGATATAGGTTTTTGAAACTGTTTCAAACTCATATCGAATTTTATCATTGGGTACGAAAATATATTTGCCATTGGAATTTTATAGCTATCATGAAATCTTCTTGGTGCTTTTTTCGGGACTTGAATGCTCTTCACTTGTCGTTTTGCAATACCTGATTCTTTCTTCGAAGACCTTTGAAACCGGCAGATATATAATTATCGTATTGATTTTTGATTGTGTGCTTTGAATGTTTCAGTTAAGGAATGGCATTCGGAACATTTTGTTCCAGATAACGATCCGATCCCGTTTGAGCGATAACGTGTTTCCCTGCCTTATCCAGCTCTCGATATGTGCGAAGCGACGCAGATTTATGGTATCGAGGGATAAGTTGAGCGCTTTGCAACTCCTATTTGCTCCCCTTTTTGCTGCGTCCCGTTGTTTCGGATCGATAAACCGATGGATACGCATCTCTTTTCTTTCTCCATTTACTGTGAGTCGTAATGTGATAGGAACTTCACCATTACGATTTGTCTTTGTTTTACACAGGTAGAATAAAACGCTGAAAGAGGTCTTTCCATAATATATCTTTTTAGTTACGAACTTACTCTAAAAGTCTATGGCTGGTAAGATTCAAAGTACAGTAGCTGAATGCTTCGAGCACAAAATAGGGGGGGGGCTCTTCCTCTGATTATTAGCTGCTTTTGGAGAGCATTTCGAACCTTTTTTAGGATACAGAAAAAGAAAAAAGCCTTGTAAATATACTTTACAAGGCTTTGCAATCATTTGCTTCGATATTTTGCGGTATGGACGGGACTCGAACCCGCGACCCCCTGCGTGACAGGCAGGTATTCTAACCAGCTGAACTACCACACCGTTTGCTGATTGCGAATGCAAAGGTAGTACAAAAATCTGTATCTCCAAACTTTTTTCTCACTTTTTGAAGAAAGAAAATTGCACGCTTCCGTAACTTCTTGATTGCCAAAAGTGAGGGTCGGACGAAAAATTTATGTTTTTCGAATGTTCGAAAACGAGAAACCCATCCGGTTTGAGTAAATCGCGTTCCAGTACCAGCCGGATGACCTCTTCGCTGCCCTCCAGATCGTAGGGCGCGTCCGAAAAGATCAGGTCGAACTGCTTCGCACAGCTTTTCAGGTAGAGGAATACATTGGCTTTGACGGCGAACAGATTGTCGATTCCCAGGTCGGCGGCCGTTTTTTTGATGAAGTTATAGTGTACGGGATTGATTTCGACCGAAGTGACGCTGTGCACGCCCCGCGAAGCGAATTCGTAGCTGATCGACCCCGTCCCGGCGAATAGGTCCAACACGTCGCACTCCTCGAAATCGACCAGGTTTCCCAGTACATTGAACAGGTTCTCCTTGGCGAAGTCGGTCGTCGGGCGTGCCCGCAGATTCTTGGGCGGGTTGATTGCCCGTCCCCGATATTTTCCGCTGACTATTCGCATATGGCGACGTGTTTGAAATATTCACGCAACAGGCGTCCGTCCTGTTTGGTCGGGTTTCCTTCCAGCCGGATCTCGCAGTTTTCGATCTGCAGCTCCTGCGTCAGCTCCCGGACGTAGAAGAGCAGATCTTCCCCCGTGGGGGCGATGAATGTCTCCGCCAGCCGCAGGGTTTGCCGTTCCCATACTTTCAGGTAGGCCAGCTCTTCATAACGGAATATCCAGAGGCAGGATGCCGTGAATTCCCCGGTACGTAGCAACGGGGAGGTCCAGCGTATCTTCTCCTTCAGCCGGGCACGGACTTTCTCTACGGAGGCTTTGTCGGCAGCCATCAAAGCGATGACGGGCTGTTGCGGATCGGAGGTGAGAATACACTCCTTCTCCGTCGGTTCCATTCCGTTTATACGCATCAGGGCGGGAGCGGCCTTCGCGTCGAACACTTCCCGGGGAACCAGCATGGTTTTGCCCGTCAATACCTCTATTTCGACCGTTTTTTTCTCTTTGGCCGGTATGTCGAGCTTCTCTTCAGAAAAAGAGTGTCCATCCAGCCTGAGCCGGATGGACACATTCTTGATTTCGGGCTTGTTATTCGTCGCCCCAGTTACCTGCTTCATTGTTACCTTTCTCCATGGAGCCGAACTTGATGCCTCCGTAGTTGCTGAAGTTATTCTCCTGATCGTCCACCAGGTTGATTACCTCCTGACGGAAGCGTACCGTGTCGAGGAACATTTTATAAGGTATGCGGCACTCTACGACGGGGATGACCACTTTCGATTCGGTGGTCACAAGACCTGCTTCCAATTCGAATTCCGTCTGGTTGTTCGTGCCGGGCACGTAACGCAGGTTGCGAACCTGTTCTGCGGTGAGCTTTTTCGGCGTGAAGATCGTGTCGATCACGTGTACCCATACCTTTTCGCTGTTCTTGCGGCCGCTCTTTTTCAACTGGGCCATTGCCACCGAGTCATCCTCATCGACGATCTTGCGCTCGAACTCCAGCGAGTCGGTCAGCACAAAATTGATCAGCGTGTCGAAATCGCCGGTGAACCGGTTGTACTTCGTTTTGAAGCTGCGCTCCGCAGTACGGATGTCCTTGATGCGGTCGATGACGCGTGCTTCGCGGGCCGCCTTCTCCTTGGCGAAGATAATCGGAGTCGAAATCTGTTTGTAGATAACGTATATCAGGCATACGATAACTACGGCAAGTACGATTTGGATGATTCTTTTTGTCATTTTTAAGTTATTTCTAGTAAGTTTGTATCAAAATCCGTCGGCAATACCGCCGTCCTTTACCGATCCGAAGATGCTAAAGACTCATATTGCGACCCAAATTTACGCTAAAATTTGTTTTAATACAACATCTGGTCAAAAAAAAATCATCGAATCGCTTTCGGAGTATTTGGCCGAGAGCGATCCTGCGGCCATTTTCGTGCTGAACGGTTACGCGGGTACCGGAAAGACGACGTTGATCGCCGCTCTGGTCGGGGCACTCAAGGATTGCGGCATCAAACCCGTGCTGCTGGCTCCGACGGGACGGGCGGCCAAGGTGTTGTCCCGTTATTCGGGAGAACCGGCCCTGACCATTCACAAGCGGATCTACCGCCAGCGCACCAATGCCGACTACGAGTCGAAATTTTCGCTCAACATCAACCAGGAGCGGGGTGCCGTATTCATTGTGGACGAGGCTTCGATGCTGGCAAACGGTTCTTCGGACGGGGCGATCTTCGGCAGCGGAGCATTGCTCGACGATCTGGTGAGTTACGTGCGCGGCGGCAGGGACTGCCGGTTGATCCTCGTGGGCGACGATGCGCAGCTTCCTCCGATCGGGGCGGATTACTCCCCGGCACTCGATCCGAAAGCCCTGTCCGTCTATGGAGAGGTGATTTACACGTCGCTGGATGAAGTGGTGCGTCAGGAGGCCGAATCGGGTATTCTGTTCAATGCTACCCTGGTACGCTGCATGTTGGAGAACGGTATCTGTGAAGTACCGCGTTTTCGAATGGATTTTCCCGATATCGAGGCGGTCGAAGGCGGTGAGTTCATGGAGAAGTTACAGGATTGCTACGACCGTTACGGACGCGACGAAACCATCGTCATCACCCGTTCGAACAAGCGTGCCAACCGTTACAACGAGGGTATCCGCCGCAACGTGCTCTATGCCGAGGAGGAGATCGAGAGCGGCGATCTGCTGATGGTCGTCAAGAACAACTACCATTTTACGGAACGCACCGAAGATTGCCCTATGAATTTCCTGGCCAACGGCGATATAGCCAAATTGCGTCGCCTGAGGCGTTTCGAGGATTTTTACGGCTTCCGCTTCGCTACGGCCGTGCTTTCGTTCGCGGACTACAACGACGCCGAGCTGGAGTGCAAGATCCTGCTCGATACCATTGCCTCGGAGTCCCCGTCGCTGACCCGTGAGGAGAGCAACCGGCTCTTTTGCGAGGTGGAAAAGGATTATCTCGACATCAAGAGCAAGCTCAAGCGCTTCAAAGAAATTCGTGAGAATCCGCACTTTAATGCCGTTCAGGTGAAGTTCGCCTACGCCGTCACCTGCCATAAAGCGCAGGGTGGTCAGTGGCGGGCTTCATCGACCGCTGCCTGTTCGGCGACGAGCCGATGACGCGCGACATGCTGCGCTGGCTCTATACGGCGCTGACCCGTGCGACCGACAAACTCTATCTGGTGAATTTCGATGAACGGTTTTACGAATGACCTTCGTTCGGAGGTTGCGAGCGGGGCTTTGCATCCGCAGCATTTCCGGATGCGTGCGATCGCCAAGTATCTGCGAGGTCGGGTGGTGGGCGGCTGTCGGTTGCGGAGGCGTTGTTCCCGCGATTCTGCATGGGCCGGATCGGATTGCCGGTGATGCCGGGCGAAGAGAGAGTTTCTTGCACAGCGCCCCAAAATAGGGATTGAAACAGAATCATTTGGAAATAAATAATACGATAAATTGAAAATTATGATAAGCGAACTGCATCCTCTCGAACCTTTTCTGCCTGTCGGGGCACGTCTGCTGATGCTCGGAAGTTTCCCGCCTCAGCGGGTGCGGTGGTCGATGGACTTTTTTTACCCGAATTTGCAGAACGATATGTGGCGTATCGTCGGACTGGTATTTTTCGGGGACAAGGGGTATTTTCTGACACCCGACGCGAAGCGTTTCGACAAGGAACGGATCGTGCGTTTCTGCGAGGAGAAAGGATTGGCTCTTTACGATACGGCCGAAGAGATAATCCGATTGAAAAACAATGCTTCCGACAATTTTCTTCAAGTAGTGCGCGAGGTCGATCTGGCGCAGTTGTTGGCTGCGGTTCCGACCTGCCGGGCGATCGTGACGACGGGACAGAAGGCTACCGATGTGATCGTGCGCCTTGCCGGTTGTGCCGAGCCGCCTGTGGGAGAGAGTGTGGAGTTCGCCTATGCGGACCGTACGCTTCGGCTTTATCGTATGCCCTCTTCGTCGCGGGCCTATCCGAAACCGGTGGAGTGGAAGGCGGACTATTACCGGCGGATGTTCGCTGCGTGCGGGATGCTCTGATCGAATTGCCGGTTGGATGAAATCGTACTGCGGCGATCTGTTCCGCTGTGAGTTTTTTCGGGGAAAACATTGGTTTCCCCGAATTTTTCTTTAACTTTATAGAGTTAAATCTATAATTTATGACCGTTATGAGAAAATTAACTCTGCTTTTGCTCTGCTTGGCGTTGGGGATCGGCGTGTGTGACGCAAAAAAGAAAAATCGAGGGGTGTATTTTCGGACAGATGCCGAAATCGTGCTGGACAAACCTTATTTCGGGTTGAATGTGAGTAATATGATTCAGGTCGTACTCGAAGCCGACCGAAATCCCGCTTCGGTCCGGGTCGAAACCGAAAATGTGCCTGCTGAGGCGGTTTCCGTGCGGGTGCGGCGCGGTGAACTCGTGCTCACGTGCGACCCCGGAGCCTTGTCGTCCAAGAGAAAGAACGATATGTCCAAGCGGGTAGTAGTGTATGTGGGCGCCGCTCCGCTGGAGTCGTTTTCGTTGTCGGGAATGTCCTCCGTTTTTTCCGAGACCGGGATCGATAAACCGTCGGTTACGGTCGAATGTATGGGAATGAGCGAGTTCGAATCCAATATTCGTTGCAGAAGCCTGACGATGTCTGTTTCGGGTATGTCGATTTACAAAGGGCAGGTGGTATGCGAGGATACAGCGACGGTGGAGGCATCTGGAATGAGCCAGGCGGTCGCGGATTTTATGTGCCGGGATTTGGATTGTACGCTGACCGGTATGTCCGTTTATAATGGAAATGTGAATTGCAGGCAGAAAGCCGAGGTCGCAGTGGATGGTTCGAGCGAATGTACCTTTTCGGGAACAGCTCGGAACCTGATGCTGGAAGTGTCGGGCATGAGTCAGTTCAAAGGGAGAAAGTTTTTGGCTTCGGGACTTGCCGACTGTGACATTTCCGGTATGAGTACCGCCTCGGTCGCAGCGGCGGGATCGCTGAAATATTGTGTGAGCGGTATGAGCGAATTCAACTATTCGGGCGAACCTGTGGTTATCTCGACATCGGTCGATAACGCCACGGTTCGACACCGTTGATCGACTGCGGGGCCGATTCCGGTAAGGGTGTACTATATTGTCGTACACCCATTTATTGCAGATTATATGAATTATGAATGAATGCAATATTCTTTCAATATTCGTTATTTTGAAGTCCTTTTGCTCCGGATTTTTCGTATATTTGCAGGACGTGGAGCAATCCTGTGGACCGGCATGAGCGAAGTCGTCCGCCGCCGGATTTTTAGGGTTTACTCCGATGTTTCCGACTTTATCTTGAAAGGTAATGGCAATAGAAAAAAAATATGTTGAAACTCCGCTGATGAAGCAATATTATGCGGTCAAAGCGGTGCATCCCGATGCGATTCTCCTGTTTCGTGTCGGCGATTTTTACGAAACTTTCGGCGATGATGCGATCAAGGCCAGCGGAATTCTGGGCATCACCCTGACGCGACGTGCCAACGGAGCCGCGACATTCGTCGAACTGGCAGGGTTTCCCTATCATGCGATCGACACCTACCTACCCAAGCTGGTCCGAGCGGGCGAACGCGTGGCGATCTGCGAACAGCTCGAGGACCCCAAACAGGTAAAAGGGCTGGTCAAGCGGGGCGTCATCGAGCTGGTTACGCCGGGCGTGGTGCTGGGAGATAATATTTTGGCCAACAAGGAAAATACCTATCTGGCGGCGGTCTATTTCGGTCGGAAAAATACCGGCGTGGCTTTTCTCGATATTTCAACCGGCGAATTTTATGCCGCCGAGGGCAGCGATGCTTACATCGACAAACTCATTTCCAACCTGGCGCCGAAGGAAATCATCTACCAGCGCGGATACGAAGACCGCTTCTCCGATGCGTTCGGCAGCCGGCACTATACCTATCGGCTCGATGAGTGGGCCTTTTCGGAATCGGTCAATCGGGACAAGCTCTGCAAGCAGTTCGGCACTCAGTCGCTCAAGGGCTTCGGTATCGAACAGTTCAGCAGCGGCATTTCGGCGGCAGGGGCTATTCTCTACTACCTCGAATTTACCGAACATAAGAATACGGCCCATATTTCGTCCATTTCGCGTATCGACCAGGAGGATTACGTTTGGGTCGATAAATTCACGATCCGCAACCTGGAGCTCTTCTCTTCGAACGGTTCGCGCGAGAAGTGCGCGTTCGCAGACGTGGTCGATCGCACCCTCACGCCGATGGGCGGGCGTCTGCTCAAGCGGTGGATCGCCTTGCCGATCAAGGAGATTGATCGCATCAACGAACGGCTGGATGTCGTGCAGCGGTTTTACGACGAGCCCGATTTGGCCGAAAGCGTCGCCGAGCAGATTTCGCAGGTCGGCGACCTGGAGCGCATCGCTTCGCGCATAGCGGCGGCTCGGGTAACTCCCCGCGAAATCGTACAGCTTAAAAATTCGCTTTCGGCGATCGAACTCCTCAAAGCCTTGTTGGAATCGACCGACGACGAACGTCTTCACGCGTTGGCCGGACAGATCGATCTGCTGGCGGAGGTTCGGGAGCGTATTGCCCGCGAGGTTTACCCCGACCCGCAGAACAATCAGATTCAGCGGGGCGGCATTATCGCCGACGGCGTGGACGCCGAACTGGACGATCTGCGCCGCATCGCTCTGCATGGCAAGGATTTCCTGAACCGTATTCAGCAGCGGGAGAGCGAGGCGACGGGAATTCCGTTGAAAATAAGCTACAACAATGTCTTCGGTTATTATATCGAAGTCCGCAACACGCACAAGGACAAGGTTCCCGAGTCGTGGATCCGCAAGCAGACGCTGGCCAACGCCGAGCGGTATATCACCGAAGAGCTGAAAGAGTATGAAGAAAAAATTCTCGGTGCCGAGGAGAAGATGCTGTTGATCGAACAGCGGATTTACGCCGAGTTGATCGGGTTCATTACGCATTCCCTGGGAGCTTTGCAGCGGGATGCCGCCGTCGTGGCGCGTATCGACTGCCTGCAATCTTTCGCCCGTATCGCTCGGGAGCGCAACTACGTCCGTCCGACGCTCGACGACGGCACGCGCATCGAAATCCGCCAGGGACGGCATCCGGTGATCGAAACCCTGATGCCGGTGGGAGAGGAGTATATCCCCAACGACTTGCTGCTGGACGATAAGGAGCAGCAGATCGTGATGATTACGGGTCCCAACATGTCGGGTAAGTCGGCTTTGCTGCGGCAGACGGCTCTTATTATTCTGATGGCCCAGATGGGGTCGTTCGTTCCGGCGAAAGCGGCTCATATCGGCGTGGTGGACAAGATTTTCACCCGAGTCGGGGCTTCCGACAATATTTCGCAGGGCGAATCGACCTTCATGGTCGAGATGCTCGAGTCGGCCAGCATCCTGAACAATGTTTCCGACCGCAGCATCGTCCTGTTGGACGAAATCGGACGCGGTACGAGCACCTACGACGGTATTTCGATCGCCTGGGCGATGGTCGAATACCTGCACAACCATCCGACGGCCCGTGCCAAGACGCTTTTCGCGACCCACTACCACGAACTCAACGAGATGGAGCAGATGTGCCCGCGCGTGAAGAACTACCACGTGAGCGTCAAGGAGGTGGATAAAACGATCGTTTTCCTGCGCAAGCTGGAGCGGGGCGGAACGGAGCATTCGTTCGGTATTCACGTCGCCCGGATGGCCGGAATGCCGGCTTCGGTCGTAGCCCGTGCCGAAGAGATCCTGAAGAATCTGGAACTGGTATATGGTAGCAACGAGATCGTTCCCAGCAAGAGCCCTCGACGCCGCGACCGAAAAGCGCTCCCCGGAGTTCGCGAGGCGGCGGAAGCGGGGGACCAGACGCGGGGTATGCAACTCTCGATGTTCCAGCTCGACGATCCGGTGCTGGTGCAGATCCGAGATCAGATCAAGGGACTGGACATCAATGCTCTCACTCCGATTGAGGCACTTAATAAATTGAATGAAATCAAAAAGATAACCGGATTATGATAAAGCGATACTTTATAGTTGTACTGCTTCTTTTTCTGTTTCCGGCCGGGGTGTCGGCACAACGCCGCCCAGCCGCTAAAAAAGATTGGAAAGCGAAGTACGACTACGTGGGGGCAGCGCATGACGGACGTATTCTCGTACACCGGGGCGGAGAGGGCAGCGATCCCCGTATGGGCCGTTTTTATACGGACGGCTGTTTCGGTTACACGGACACCTGCGGTACGGTGGTCATCCCGCTCATCTACGACTATGCCGATAGTTTTTCCAATGGGTTTGCCGTGGTCGGCAAAGGGGAAAAGAACGATCGCCGTTTCGGGCTTATCGATCGGCAGGGGCGTGAAGTCGTGCCCTGTATCTATGCGGATGTCGCCGGTTTTTCGTCAGGCCTTGTCCGGGTGCAGGAGGGGATGGATTCCGTCCGCCGCTATGGGTATGTCGATACGCTGGGACAGGTCGTAATTCCATTGAAATACGATTATGCCCGGGATTTTTCCGAAGGAATGGCAGTCGTAGCCAAAGGCGAATGGAGCGGTAAGTCCGGCTATGGAAAAAGGGATTTTGAATTTACCGGGAAATACGGATTCATCGATCGTCGGGGTAACGAAGTGATTGCTCCGATATACGACGGTGCGGCCGATTTTTCCGAAGTGCTGGCCGCTGTCGGACAGATGGGGAAATATTATGTGCGCCGGGGATTTATCGATGCCGCAGGGACGTTGGTCATCCCATGCAAGTATTACGAGGTTTCCTCGTTCCGAAATGGCCGTGCGGTCGTCTGCATTGTTTCCGGCGGTGCTTTGAAGTACGGCAGTATCGACCGGAATGGACGGGAAATCCTACCTTGTATTTACGATTGGGTGCAGCACACGCCGTTCGGAACGACTTGGGTCGGAGAAGGGGAGGATTTCGCTTCCCGGGCCTGTACCCTGCTCGACGTTTCCGGCAAACCGTTGATCGACTATAAGGTCTATCAGGTGAACCCGAGCGGAAAATTCGGGCATGCCTCTGCGGCTGTTCCCGATTCTACCGGGTTGCTGCGATTCGGAGTATTGGACGGTCGCGGGCGTGTTATCGTACCGTTCGAATACGATGACATAACGATCTTTTCGGAGTGGGATTCGGCCGCTGCCGCTTACGTGGAGCGAGGAATCGCCGAAGTGAAGGGGAAAAAGTATCCGTTTGCCTTGCGCCGGGGGGAATAAATGGAAGAGAGTATCTGACAAGTCCGATTCTAACGTTTTCACCCCTGCCAGAATGTCTTCTCTGGCAGGGGTGATTTTCAATTTCGGGGAGTTGTCGGACGGTTCCTTTTTGTCGTAATGGACTGCGTGTCGAGGCGAGTTACACAGACTGCCTGTTGCGAAAATCGATTTTCGGGGAATGGATTCGCGTGCTCCTATTTGGCGTTGATCTGCGACTGGATGCTGCGGATCAACATGCTTACGGCAACGGAATTGAAACCTCCCTCCGGGATGATTACGTCGGCGTATTTCTTCGATGGCTCGACGAACTCCTCGTGCATGGGCTTGACTGTCGTGGTATATTGCGAGATGACCGACTGCATGGTGCGCCCCCGCTCGCATACGTCGCGCAGGATGCGGCGGGCGAGGCGGATGTCGGCGTCCGTATCGACATATACCTTGATGTCCATCAGGTCCCGGAGTTCCTTGTTCTCGAAGATCAGAATACCATCGACGATGATTACCTTCGAAGGTTTGACCAGCACGGTTTCGGCCGTTCGGTTGTGATCGACGAACGAATAGACCGGATGTTCGATCGGAACGTTGTTTTTCAGCGTGCGGATGTGTTCGACGAGCATATCCGTATCGAACGATTGAGGGTGGTCGTAATTGAGTTTCGTGCGCTCTTCGTACGTCAGTTCGGGATGGGCTTTGTAGTAGTAGTCGTGGCAGAGCGTGACTACCTCTTCCTCCTTGAAAGCCTCCTGCAATCGTTTTACCAGCGTGCTTTTACCCGATCCTGTGCCGCCTGCGACACCGATGACTGTCACATTCATAATTCCCGATTTGTGGTTCTTTTTTATTCTCCGTTTTCTGCGTGCGATAACCGCCTGACCGGTTTTTCTCCGAAAACGGTGTGATTTTTTCCCGTATTTGCACCCGCACGAAGTCGGTAGGTATTTCCGATTTCATCTGTCCGATGAAGCGTCCCGGAATCTGTTTTTTCTTTTTCCCCGCCGTCGGATTTCGGATAAATTACGTCAAAAAAACGGTATGTTTCGTTTTCTCATTTCCCGTTTGCCGTATGGCCGAACTCCGAGTGTGCTGCCAACTTCGTCCTTTCCGATGAACGCATCGGGTTAGCTTTCCGTCGCAATCGAACGATGGGGTAGCTCCCGCCAGCCAAACGGATATGGAAAAGGATTGCTCCCCTGCGGGGTGCAATCCTTTGTAATTTTCGATTATGCGTCGATATTGGCGTAGTGAGCGTGTTTTTCGATGAACTCGCGTCGCGGGGGAACCTCGTCGCCCATCAGCATCGAGAATACGCGGTCGGCTTCGGCAGCGTTGTCGATGGTTACTTTGCGCAGAATCCGGGTGTCTGGGTTCATCGTGGTTTCCCACAACTGATGGGAGTTCATTTCACCGAGACCTTTGTAGCGCTGGACGTGTACGCCCTTGCCCATTTCGGCCGTGATCTCGTCACGCTCCTTCTCCGTCCAGCAATAGCGCTCCTGCTGGCCCTTTTTCACGAGGAACAGGGGCGGGGTGGCGATATAGACGTGCCCGTTTTCGATCAGCTCTTTCATCTTGCGGAAGAAGAAGGTAAGCATCAGCGTGGCGATGTGGCTGCCATCGACATCGGCATCGGTCATGATGATGATCTTGTGATAACGCAATTTATCGATATTGGCAGCTTTACTGTCTTCTTCTGTTCCGATAGTGACACCCAGTGCTGTGTAGATATTACGTATCTCCTCACTCTCAAGAGCTTTGTGATACATAGCTTTCTCTACGTTCAGAATCTTACCGCGTAAAGGCAGGATTGCTTGGAATGCACGGTTACGGCCCTGTTTGGCAGTACCGCCGGCCGAGTCTCCCTCGACAAGGAACAACTCGCATTTGGTAGCATCTTTGTCCGAACAGTCGGCCAGTTTACCGGGAAGTCCGCCGCCGGACATCGGTGATTTGCGTTGCACCATTTCACGCGCCTTGCGAGCTGCATGACGGGCGGTTGCGGCAAGAATCACTTTGTCGACAATTTGTTTGGCTTCTTTCGGGTGCTCTTCCAGATAGTAGGAGAGAGCTTCGCCTACAGCCTGGTCTACGGCTCCCATCACTTCGTTGTTTCCTAACTTCGTTTTGGTCTGTCCTTCAAATTGCGGTTCGGCTACTTTCACGGAAATGACACCTGTCAAACCTTCACGGAAGTCATCTCCGGCAATCTCCACTTTTACCTTTTCCAGCATTTTGCTGTCTTCGGCATATTTTTTGAGCGTACGCGTCAACGCACGGCGGAAACCGGCCAAGTGCGTACCGCCTTCAATGGTATTGATGTTGTTTACGTACGAATGGATGCTTTCGGAGAATCCGGTATTATACATGATAGCCACTTCGATAGGGATACCTTGTTTTTCCGTGTTCAGATAGATGACATCATTGATCAGGTGATCACGTGATGATTCCAGATAACGGACGAACTCCTTCAAGCCCTCTTCCGAATAGAATACCTCCTGTTTGAACTGTCCTTCATCATTTACAGTACGACGGTCTGTCAGTGTGATCTTGATACCGGCGTTCAGGTAAGCAAGTTCGCGCATGCGGCCTGCCAATATCTCATATTTGTAGACCGTTTCGGTAAAGATCGTATTGTCCGGCCAGAATTGTTGTCTGGTCCCGGTATGTTCCGATACACCTACCTCCTTTACAGGATAAAGCGGTTTTCCTATTTCATACTCTTGCTGATAAACCTTACCGTTACGGTAGACTTGGGTAACCATGTGGGTAGAAAGTGCGTTTACACAAGACATACCTACACCGTGCAGACCACCGGAAACTTTATACGAACCTTTGTCGAACTTACCACCGGCATGAAGCACTGTCATTGCTACTTCCAATGCTGATTTCTGTTCTTTTTCATGGAAATCTACGGGGATACCGCGTCCATTGTCCTGTACGGTGATTGAATTGTCTTCGTTGATGGTTACTTCAATGTGGTCGCAATAACCTGCTAATGCTTCATCGATAGAGTTGTCAACGATTTCATATACCAAGTGATGAAGTCCCTTTACGCTGATGTCGCCGATGTACATCGCGGGGCGCTTACGCACTGCTTCCAAGCCTTCTAATACCTGGATGCTATCGGCAGAATACGATCCTTCGTTCTGGGGAACTTGGGGAATTAAGTCTTCGCTCATAATTACCTTTCTAAGTTATAATAACAGAGCAAAAATAGCAAAAAAAAATGAATTGAGGAAGAATAAAGGGTGAAAAAACAAGAATTGGAGAAAGGGGGAGGGGAGAACCGTGAGAATATGGTTTTGGACTTGTTGTAATACACAAAAGACCAAGCTAAAAAGCTCAGTCTCTGTGTTGTATGAAGTATTGCTAAATTCTTGTATTAAGCAAGTTTATTGATATAAATCGCCAATTTAGATTTTAAATTGCTTGCTTTGTTTTTGTGAATAATATTCACTTTAGCCAACTTATCCAGCATTTTTGTAACACCAGGATACATAGCAGTAGCTTCTGCTTTATCAGTAGTTGAGCGAAGCTTTCTAACAGCGTTTCTCATGGTTTTACCATAATATCTGTTGTGAAGTCTTCTTGTTTCTTCTTGTCTGATTCTCTTCAGTGATGATTTATGATTTGCCATCTCGACTAATCTTTTTTAATTCGTTTATTTTTTTATTTTGTAGCCCGTGGGGGAATCGAACCCCCCTTTCAAGAATGAAAATCTTGCGTCCTAACCGATAGACGAACGGGCCATCATTTGGTGAAACGTTTCCGTTTCTTTTTCGCTTTTCGAGTGTTTGTTTCTCGATTGCGGATGCAAAGGTAGATACTTTTTTTGAATTAGCAAATATTTCACTGGAAAAATTTTCATAGAAATGGAGCGCTTTTCCCCTTTGTACGTTTTTTAGTTTTGATTATCAGTGAGATAACGCAAGGAAAAATTTTCTTTTTTTCTTTGCTTTTTGGGGTTATAGAGCGTAGCCTTGATTACTTCTCGTCTTTTTTTTGTAGTTTTGCGATCAATTGAAACGAAAGAAAAATGTTACAAAAAACGGTTGGAATAGTTCTTCATACGCTAAAATACAATGATACATCCAATATTGTTGAGATGTATACCGAGCTGTCGGGGCGTGTTTCTTTTTTGGTTCCGGTGCCGCGTTCAAGGAAATCGGCGGTAAAGTCCGTATTGTTTCAACCTCTTTCCTTGATAGAGATTGAAGCCGATTTCCGTCCCAATGCCACTCTTTATAAAATAAAAGAAGCGAAGTCTTTTTTCCCTTTCTCTTCGATACCTTACGATCCTTATAAATCGTCTATTGCGCTTTTCTTGGCCGAGTTCCTTTATCGTGCGGTTCGTGAAGAGGCAGAGAATCGGCCGTTGTTTGCTTATCTGGTACATTCCATCACTTGGCTGGACGAATGCCGCGAGGGGTTTGCTAATTTCCATTTGGTGTTTTTAATGCGTCTTTCCCGTTTTTTGGGATTATATCCTAATTTGGAGGATTATCATGACGGAGATTATTTTGATATGCTGAATGCCTGTTTTACTTCGTTGCGGCCACAGTTGCATTCTTCTTATATCACTCCGCAGGAGGCTTCCCGGCTGATAGTGCTGATGCGGATGAATTATGACACAATGCATCTTTTCGGTATGAACCGTTTGGAACGGGCGCGTTGCCTTACGATCATTAATGAATATTACCGGCTCCATCTGCCCGACTTTCCGGTACTAAAATCCTTAGATGTATTAAAAGAGCTGTTCGATTGACTTTATTCCGGTTTTATCCTGTTTGTTTTTGCCCCCTTCACCCGCTTCACCTTTTAGAGGTAAACGCCTTATTCATCGGCTATATAGGGTGAAGGGCCTACCCCAAAAGTCTGCGGGAGAAAGGTATGGCGGCATATCGGCAATCATAAGCACTGTCCATTCAGTCTGTATGTACGGTGCTTAGGGGTGATAGGTACCGTTTCCGGGAAGATTTTGCACTATGCATAAAAATGTAACGACCCTTCACCCTGTATCGCCGATGGATAGGGCGATTGCCCAAAAAGGTGAAGCAGGTGAAGGGAGTAAAAACAACAGGAATACCCTGTTTTTCTCTATTTTTTCGATTCCCGAGCCTTCCTGTACGGAAAATGTGATTATCCCAGGAGCTCTTTTACTTTTGCAGAGATGGCACGACCTTCGGCCAGGCCGGCGAGTTTCTTAGAAGCTACTCCCATAACTTTGCCCATGTCCTTACCGCTGGTGGCGCCCGTTTCGGCAATAATTTCCTTTAGTGCGGCTTCCAGTTCTTCCGGTGTCATTTGTTTGGGCAGATAAGCTTCCATTACTCTCACTTGTGACAATTCACCTTCTGCAAGATCCTGACGGCCTTGTCCGATGTAAATTTCCGCAGAATCTTTTCCTTGTTTCACGAGTTTCTGAATGATTTTCAGTGCTGCATCATCTGTCAAAGTATCGTTAGCCCCCGGAGCAGTTTTAGCTTCAAGGAAGAATTTCTTTACGTTTCTCAATGTTTCAAGGGCTACTTTGTCTTTCGCCTTCATTGCGTTTTTAATGTCTTCGCTGACTCTTTCAAATAAATCCATGATTCTATATTACTATTTAGCTGTTTATTATTCGCGATTAAGTTGAAGGGTATTTTTTCCTTCTTCCCTCTCCATGCTCTTTTCTCCCCTTAAAAAGTGATTAGTCCGCTTTCATCCACCGCTTCTTCAGGAGTGATTTCCTCTTTCAAGGATGCTTTACCTCTGATTTTATCTATGGTTGTCTTGTTGCGCAGGTAAGTCGGGGTACTTTCTACCATGGCGATGATGTCTTCATTGTCAAGATCTTCTGCGCTGAAGATATAAATATGGCGGCGCTTTCTCTGTTTGCTTCCTCCTTTATCATCATAAAATCTTTCGCGGCGGTTGCGTCTTTCCTCCTCTTTTTCTTCCAGCTCTGCAAGACGTTGTTGCTCTTCGACGCTACGTTGCGAGATGCGGTTATCCATTTCTTTCATATGAATGTCCTGAATACCGAATCCGGTAGCCAGCAAGGTGATTTTCACTTGATCGCCCAAGCTGTCATCAATAGCGATACCAAACTTGGTCTCAAAATCACGACTGAAACGGTTCATAAATTCCTTTACCTCGTCCATCTCATTCATCATCAGTTTGTGCTGAGAACTGTAAGAGACGTTCAGCAATACTTTCTTGGAGTCGAATATATTGTTGTTGTTTAGCAACGGTGAGTGTTGCGCATTCTGTATGGCAGCGCTTACGCGTCCTTCCCCTTCCCCGTATCCGGTACTCATGATGGCTACGCCACCGTCTTTCAGCACCGTCTTTACATCGTTAAAGTCGAGGTTGACTTTTCCGTGCAGGGTAATGATCTCCGAGATACTCTTGGCGGCTATCGAGAGGGTATCGTCCGCTCTGTCAAAAGCATCGTCTACGGAAAGGTCATTATATATTTCGCTTAACTTTTCGTTGTTGATCACCAGCAATGCGTCTACGTGCTTGCTGATTTCCTCGACACCGTCTAATGCCTGGTCGATTTTCTTGTCACCTTCCCAACGGAACGGTATGGTAACGATACCGATGGTGAGAATATCCATTTCTTTGGCTGTCTTGGCAATGATCGGCGCGGCACCCGTACCTGTACCACCTCCCATTCCGGCGGTGATGAATACCATTTTTGTACCGTCATTCAGCATGCTTTTGATGCTTTCCAGGCTCTCTTCGGCTGCTTCGCGTGCGCGTGCCGGGCGGTTACCGGCTCCTAATCCTTCTTTACCTAACTGTAGCTTGACCGGTACCGGAGAGTCGGCCAGTGCCTGATGATCCGTATTGCAGAGAACGAATGTTACGTCATGTATACCTTCTTTATACATGTGATTTACGGCATTACCTCCGCCTCCGCCTACCCCGATCACTTTGATGATCTTAGGTGAGTCTTGAGGATAATCGAATTGTACTATCTCGTCCGTCATAATATTTACTGTTTTATAATTTACAATTTGTTATTTGCTCGTTTCCACCGTTCATTCTCTTATTTCATGTCGTCATCAGAGAAAATTTCGTTGGAGATTTTATTGAAGGTTTTTTCAAACCAGCTCGGTCCTTCTTTCTTCTTTCTACGGGCTTCTTCTTTCTTTTTCTTTTCCTCCTCTTTGCGGCGTTTTTCTTCTTCCTTTCGGCGCTTGTCCTCTTCTTCTCTTCTCTTTTTCGCTTCACGGGCGGCGGCTTCCTGTTCTTTCAGCGCTTCGTCCTCTTCGAACATATTTACCGGTTCGGTTGCGGCAGGTGGCGGGGTGACAGGGCGTGTCTCTACAAGGCAGCAGTTTTCTTTTCCTTCAAACAAAAGGCCGAACAGCGTATTCTGTGTTCCGTCCTTCTTTATCAGGTCTCCGTCAGCGTATATGGTGTTACGGATATTGCGTGCTATTCGCACTTTATCGATCTTGGTCCTCTTGCGGAGCACCTCATCCAGATTTTTCAGATTGGCTGTTCCGCCTGTAATGATGATACCGGCCAGAAGTTTGTCGTCGTAACCGGATAACTGTATCTGATTCCATACGTTGTCGATAATCTCTTCCACACGTGCACCGATGATGTCGTTCAGTATGCCCAGTTCGATGGTTCGTTCCTCGTCTTCCAGTTGGCAGGTCGCTTTCTCTTCACCTTCCTCTTCATAGGTGGCATCGGCATACGTTATTTTCAGCGCTTCCGCTTCCTCTTCTTCTATCCGCAAAGAGGTGATGTCACGGGTGATACAGTTACCACCCAACGGGAGTACGGTCATGAAACGGAGTATGTTGCCTTTATAAACGGAGATAGTGGTTGTATCGGCACCAAAATCTACCAAAGCACATCCGGAACGGCGTTCGCTTTCGCTCAATACGGCATTGGCGGTTACCAATGGTGCGATCAGGAGATCGGCAATTTTTATTTTTGCCTGTTCAAAACAACGTTCCAGATTGTTTTTGATAGAGGCGCGGGCTACGATATTGAGGAAGCGTCCTTCAATATGATTGCCGAGCACTCCTACCGGTGTGTCCGGAAGAAAATTGTCTATTTTAAATTCCTGGGGGGCAACGTCCAGTATATCCATGTCTATCAACGGAATTTCCAGATTTTCGTCGCAGATGGCATCCACTAACTCTTGCGAGATGAGTGTTTCTTCTTTTAAGTCGCGGCTTACGACATTCCGTACAGTACGGAGTGACTGTCCGCTGATACCTACATATACCTTGGCGATCGATTCTTTCAGATCGCCTTCCAGTCTGTTGATGATGGAAGTGAGGCTTTGGGCTGTCTTGTTCAGATTATAGATAACCCCTTTCCGTATAAACGAAGAGGAGTCTTCTTTGGCATAAGCCAACACCTGCATACTTCCGTCACTGTTCTTTCTTCCGGCAATGCCGGTTACCTTTGATGAACCCAGTTCAATAGCGGCGATAAATTCTGTTGTTGCCATATATTTAAATAATGTGCCAATCTGCCAATCGGCTGATATGCCGATTGGCTGGCGCTTTAATTTGGTTATTATTCAATTTAGTACTTTTCTCATTCTTTAATTGGCTCATTGGCATATCAGCCCATTGGCCCATTATGTATTATCTTTTTGTGCAGATAATCTGGTTATTGAACTCCAGGCTGATACGTGAGTACTTATTCCATCCCACTTCGTTCAACGCCTTTTTATAGAATACCTTCAGGCGGTCCAGCTTATCTTCAAATTGATCCAGTTTCCCAAGATAGACGATATGGTCGCCTACTCGTGGCACAAGTTCTACATCTTTGCTTGGAAGCACATGAATCTGTTCTATCTGTGCATCCCAAAACGGATTGTTCTGCAAAAATACACCAAACTTATATAAATCCCTCATTGCAAACGACTTTTCTACGTTTCCGGTTACAATTGTTCGCCGGGCTACGCATTTGGCTTCGGGCGGCATGATCGTTCCTTTATTGTCTACATAGTAGCTTTCACCGTTATTACTCATGATACGGAGGATCGGGATACGCTGTCTGACCTCCACGCAAAGCTTGCCACTAGGGGTCTTATAGCACTCTGTCTCATCGATAAGCGGATGCTTGTCCAACTCGTTTTCCAGGGTTTTCGTATGTATGCGCTCCATCTTTTTTCCTACCGGATAGATGCCTTTCTTTTGCAATATACCGGTTACTTCATCTTTGGTGACAAAGCCTGCATACACCGTGTCTTTGATAATCAGCTCTACGTCACGGCACACCTGATCGGCGGGTTTGCGATTGAATACTGTCACAGCTACACCCAGGTAGACAGTGATGAGCAACAGAACGATAGATAAAAGAATCCGTTTCAGCATAATGTGATATTTACGATAGGTTGACAAATTACAATCGGAATTTGTTCAATCCATGGTGTTTAATTTTTCCGTAATGGCAGGGACATAGTTTTCTATATCTCCGGCTCCGAGAGTGATAAGAACTTCTATTTTCTTATTTTTCAATACATCGAGTATCTCCTCCTTTTTACACATGCTTTTCTCAATACCGGGACGGAGGTTGTCATAAATCAGTTGGCTGGTCACACCGGGTATCGGTTGCTCACGTGCCGGATAGATATCTACTAAGATTACCTCGTCCAGTAAAGACAAGCTCTCTGCAAAGTCTTTGTAAAAATCGCGTGTACGGGTATAAAGATGAGGTTGGAAAATGGCTGTTATTTTCTTATCCCGGTATAACTCGCGGATAGACAGTACACTTTGTTTGATCTCCGACGGATGATGGGCATAATCACTGAGGAACACAATGCGGTCATTTTTGATTTTAAAATCAAAACGGCGGTCCACTCCCCGGAAACTTGCCATTCCCTGTTTGATCTCTTCATCCGTCACCCCGTTCAGATACGCCAAGGCCATAGCAGCCACCCCGTTCTCAATGTTGATGCTTACAGGAACTCCCAACCGGATATCCTCGATGCGTACCTCCGGCCCGACAAAATCAATAAAGATCTCACCGTTTCCGATACGGATGTTTTCTGCATGGAAGTCGCCTTCGTCACGTGAGTAAGTGTAGACACGAACGCCTGGCTGCACTTTGGGTTGCAGAGAGATGCCTTTGCGGATAATCAGTGCTCCTCCGGGCTGAATCAGTGTGGTGTAGTGTTCAAAGCTTTCCAGATAAGCCTGTTCGGTGCCATAAATATCCAGATGATCCGGATCCGCGGAAGTAATCACTGCCATATAAGGAGTAAGCCAATGAAAAGAACGATCGAACTCATCCGCCTCGATCACGGTAAAGTCGCTCGTATCAGACAACATCAAATTACTCTCGTAGTTCTTTAGGATTCCTCCGAGGAAAGCATTGCAATCCACTGGCGATTGTTTCAGCAAATGAGCCAGCATAGAAGAGGTCGTTGTCTTGCCGTGCGTTCCCGCCACGCATAAACCCCGGCTGCTTTTCGTAATCTCTCCCAAGACACGTGCCCGCTTCATCACCTCAAAACCGTGCGCCCGGAAATAGGTCAATTCCGTATGCGACTCCAGGACCGCCGGCGTATAAACCACCAGCGTATCATCGGGCGACTTGAACGCCTCCCCGATCAAAGCTACATTATCCTCATAGTGAATATCGGCTCCCTCCTTTTTCAACTCCTCGGTTAAATCGGAAGGGGTCTTATCGTATCCGCCCACTCGTTTTCCCTTAGCGAGGAAATAACGGATCAAGGCACTCATTCCAATGCCCCCGGCACCTACGAAATACACCGCTGTCACTTTATTTATATCCATATTCCTTATTTCTTATCTATAATCTTAACAATCTCATCCACGATACGGTCTGCGCTATGGCGTTGCGCCAAGGTCTCGATATTACGGCTCAACGTACGCAAACGTTCATCGTCATGAACTATCTTCAAGGCAGTAGACACCAAATCCTTTTCCGCATCTTTATCGGCGATCATAACGGCGGCATCCTTATGGACCAAGGCCAAGGCATTCTTGGTCTGATGATCTTCCGCCACATTCGGCGAAGGCACCAAGACCACCGGTTTTCCTAATAAGCAAAGCTCCGAGATAGAACTAGCCCCCGCACGGGATATCACCAAATCGGCCGCTGAATAAGCATAATCCATACGGGTAATAAAGTCTGAGCACCAAACCGGCATTCCCCGGTACGCCTTCAAATGCTTGGAAGCGTCGCTGTAATAATACCTACCGGTTTGCCAAATAACCTGTACATCCGAGGCGAAGAACTTATCCAGATCCCCTTGAATACTCCGATTAATCGTCCGTGCGCCAAGGCTACCACCTACCACAAGGATCGTTTTTTTCTCCGGAGAAAGCCCGAAGAACGCCAACGCCTCCTCTTTCTTACTCAGCGCCTCTTCCAAATCCTGTCGCACCGGATTTCCCGTAATCACGATCTTATCCGCCGGAAAGAACTTCTCCATGCCCTCGTAAGCGACACAAATCTTGCTCGCTTTCTTCGCCAACAACTTATTGGTCACACCGGCATATGAGTTTTGCTCCTGTATCAACGCAGGAACACCTTGCGAAGCCGCCATCCATAAAGTCGGTCCACTGGCATAACCGCCCACGCCGACCGCTATATCCGGCTTGAACTCACGGATCGTCTTCCTCGCCAAGCGCAAGCTTTTCGCTAAACGAGCCATGACCTTCACGTTGTTCATCAAGTGGGCACGATCAAACCCACTCACTGGTAAACCTACGATTTTATAACCAGCTGCCGGAACCTTATCCATTTCCATGCGGTCTTCCGCCCCCACAAATAAGATTTCCGCATCCGGAAAACGTTTCTTGAAAGTATTAGCGATAGATATGGCCGGGAAGATATGGCCTCCCGTACCACCACCACTTATTATGATCCGGTACTTTCTCATACTTTTGACTCTACAGTTATCGTTTCGACAGCCGATAGCGGATTATCTTCTTTCTCTCCCTCGACCGCCTGATTTATTGTCTCTCCGGATGGCTCGTCGGAAGGATTCTCTGGATTCTCCGTATCCTCCTCTTCCTCATCCTCATTTCCGATATTGGCTCCAAAACGACTTACGCTCAATATGATCCCGAAATAGATACAAGATATAAGCGTAGACGTACCCCCCCGGCTCACCAACGGCATCGGTTGCCCGGTAACGGGCACTAAATTCACGGCTACCGCCATATTCGCCAAAGCTTGGACTACCACCAGCAACCCACATCCCAACACTAGGAATTTCGGGAATGATTTATCACATTTCCGGGCGATCATCCCGACCCGCACTAGCAACATTATATAAAGCAACAGTACAAAGATCCCCCCAACGATACCCAGTTCCTCTATGATAATCGCATAGATAAAATCTGAATACGCCTGTGGCAGGAAGTCACGCTGTTGGCCATGTCCGGGCATCTGTCCTAATACGCCTCCCCTAGCAATAGCTATCTTCGCATGAGTTACCTGATAATTATCATCGGTTATCTTATACGTACCACTCTCATCCAAATTATCCTTATGCCCGTCGAAGAAACGCTCCAAACGCCCCTGCCAAGTAACGAATCGATCCGGCAAATACTGAGTAATAGCGGCTGGCGTAAACTTAAGCAACACCAAGAACAACACCAACGCCAACATCAAGATGCCCGCCAGCTTCGCCAACTTACCAAATGGCAACTGACCGATAAACATCATCAGGAAACAAACCCCGAATAGCATAAACGCCGTAGAGAAGTTCTCTGGCAGAATCAAGACACAGGTCAGTCCTACTCCAATCAGTATATACTTAAAGATCTGGTTCTCCGTTAATTTCCCCCGCTTGCTGAGCAAGAAAGCGACAAACACGACACAAGCCAGCTTCCCGAACTCCGAAGGCTGGAACTGTATTCCCATGATTTCCAGCCATCGATGCGCGTCATTAGCGTCCACGCCGATAAAGGGCGTCACGATCAACATCAACATCGAGACCGGCAATAATATAATAAACGCAGAGAAGAAGCGACACGGTATATTATGTAACAGCAATACCATGACGAAACCTCCCAATAAAAAGGTGGCGTGCCGTACGATAGGCGCCCAGTGATTCGCGTTCTTATAAGCGATCGTACTGGTCGCGCTGAACACCTCCACCACCGATATAAGACACAGGAACATGAAGATGATCCATATCACCCGGTCGCCCTTAAACAGTTTACTCGCCAGATCCATTTTATCCTTTATTACAAATTACGTACGCAAGCCTTGAACTGATCGCCCCGATCCTCATAGCTCTTGAACAGGTCGAAGCTGGCGCAACAAGGAGAAAGCAATACCGTATCTCCCTTATGAGCCATCTTATAAGCTTTCGCCACAGCCTCCTCCATCGAGCGGGCGTCTTCAATATTCGCCACTTTCCCGTCGAAGAACGCATGCAGTTTCGTATTATCCACACCCATGAAAATCAATGAATGTACCTTCTTATTCACTAATTCCTCGATCTCCGAGTAATCATTCCCTTTATCCGTGCCCCCTAAGATCAAAACGACCGGAGTCGTCATGCTCTGCAAGGCATACCAACAAGAGTTTACGTTCGTAGCTTTCGAGTCATTGATATAATCAACACCACGCACGCGAAGCACCTTTTCCAAACGGTGCTCAACACCCGTGAAATCACTGAGTGAGGCACGTATTTTCTCATCATGAATGTCCACGATCTTGGACGCTATCCCCGAAGCCAAAGAGTTATACAGGTTATGCGTACCAGTCAATGCCAATAGGTCTTGTTCCATCGTAAATGTTCCGTTTGCCGTTTCAATAACTACTTGATTATTTTCCGTATATCCCTTCACGCCGTTCTCATGTGTCTCGGCGAATGGGTAAAGAGTAGCCTCAGGATGCCGTTTGGCGATCTCACGGGCTATGATCGGGTCATCGTTCCAGAAAATGAAGGCGTCGTCCTTCGTCTGATTTTGCAAGATGCGGAACTTAGCGTCTACATAATTCTGCATCTCATAGTTATAACGGTCCAGATGATCCGGTGTTATATTCAATATAATAGCGATATCCGCTTTAAAGTCGTACATATTATCTAGTTGGAAACTGCTCAACTCGATCACGTAGACCGCATGTGGATCTTCCGCAACCTGAAGCGCCAAGCTGTTTCCGACATTTCCGGCCAAGCCCACGTCCACGCCCGCTTCTTTCAAGATATGATACGTAAGCATCGTCGTTGTCGTCTTGCCGTTGCTACCCGTGATGCAAATCATCTTCGAGTCCGTATACCTTCCGGCAAACTCGATCTCGGAGATGATCGGCGTACCTTGCTTCTTCAATAACTGTATGATAGGAGCCTTGTCGGGAATACCCGGGCTCTTGACAATTTCGTCGGCATTCAAGATGTCGGCTTCGGTATGCTGTCCCTCTTCCCAACGAATCCCGTGGTTGTCCAGCATCTCCTTATACTTAGGTTTGATAGACGATTTATCGGACACGAACACGTCGAATCCTTTCGCCTTCGCCAAGACAGCGGCTCCCGCACCACTCTCCCCGGCCCCTAATATAACCATTCTCTTACTCATCTTTTATCTCATCTTTAACGTAACTATCGTCATAACAGCCAAAATAATACCGATCAACCAGAAACGGACCACGATCTTCGATTCAGGCACGACATTGAACGGCTTTTGGATCAACGCCTGTATACCCGCATTTCCCGGCTTCTGGAAATGATGGTGTAAAGGAGCCATCTTGAAGATACGGCGACCTTCCCCATACTTCTTCTTCGTATATTTAAAGTAGGCCACTTGCAACATGACCGATATATTCTCCACCAAGAAAATACCGCAAAGGATCGGAATCAACAACTCCTTACGGAT
>OKUA01000075.1_pt1 | contig 77667 bp, 84 predicted proteins | sample 1606501 | NCBI WGS metagenome assembly OKUA01 (sample SAMEA3879608, study PRJEB24766) | human gut metagenome | biome: human-associated habitat; feature: feces | place: USA | collected 1985/1987
GATCCGGCAGAGAGCAGAAGCAGACGTCGCCCGGCTCGAGGCCGTCGGCGTCCAGCGTCATCTCGATGCTGCCGGTGCGGAGCTGCTCGAGGAGCTTCGACGCGCCCCGGTCGGCCAGCTTCTTGAGGTAGCTGTCGCTTTTGACCGTCTCGCCGCTGTCCTCGTCCGGCTGGATGTCCCGGGCGTCCACGATCATCTCCCGGCGCTCCGCTCCTTCAGCCTCGGTGTCGCCTGCCCAGACCATGGCCCGCTCCTCGCCCTCGCCCGCCCCCAGTACGAGGGCGACGTTGGCATAGCTGCCGTCGCCGAAGGCCCAGCTGGCCTCCCGCAGGCTGCCCCACTTGGGCGAGAAGCGGTTGTTGGGGTCTGCGGTGGGCCGGAAGACCTCGAACATTAGCTTTTTTGTGCTGTTTTTACCCATGAGGACGACCCGGAAGCCGAGGTCGCAGGCAGAACCCACCGTTTTGAAATAGTCAAACAGGGTCGCGCCACTGGTCTGCTGCTCAAAGGTGGTGTCAAAGCCCTTCGGCTCGGCCACCTCCAGCTTGGGCCACGGAGCCGCTGCCTTGGCGAGGGCCAGCATGGCGGCCTCGGCATTCTCCTTCTTGATGGCCGAGACGCTGACCCGCTTGGTGAAGATCCACGTGGCCGGATAGCCGGTGACGACGAGGTTGGCGTCCTCGTTCTCGTTGGAGCGGTGGCAGATGCGCATGGGCACTTTGGCCACGGCGTCGGTGCGGACGAGCCAGCGGCCCTCCCGCAGCAGCTCCATGTTCTCGGGTGTAGGCCGCACCTCGAGGGTAAAGCTGCCCTCGGAGTTGTACGGCTCGTCCCAGTACACCGACACCCATACGCCGATGTTCCCGAGGCGAGCAAGGGTGGTCTCGTCCAGTACGTCAAAGGTCATTTCAGCACCTCCGGCAGAATGCCCACCACCATCGGGTAAAAGCTCACACTGACCTGCAAGCCCGCCTTGCCGCTGTCGGCGTCGGCGGTCAGGACGTTATCGCCGGGGTGCAGCTCGGTGAGGTCGGAGTCCTCGTCCAGCAGGGCGAAGGCGTTGGACTCGATGCCGTCCCGGGTGAGCTTGACGGCCAGACGGTCGGTGGTGGTGCGGTAGATCTCCAGCACCTCACCCGCTTTGATCGTGGTGTCGAAGCCGATGTGCTCCCCGGTGACGCTGTTACGGATGGCGGGGTTGACCACAAGCCCGGTGGAGCGGAGCTTGGCCGTGAAGGGCACCGGCAGCGCCCCGGGGTTGCGGATGTTGAGGAAGTAGCTCTGCCGCCACTCGCTGTACTGGTGGCTGTCGTAGCAGACCGGGAACGAGAAGCGCGGGATGAAGCCGCCCATCTCGGCGCGTTCCTCGCTGAGGCTGTACCAGTAGGGTTTCGGGCGGTAGAGCATGAAGTCGAGGCGGGGGTACGGGTGGAGCTGGACGGTGTAGGGGGTCTTTTGCAGGAAGAACCGGGAGAAGTATTTGTCCCCGAAATAGGCCGTGCCCGAGGTGAAGAAGGGCATCAGCTGCAAAAAGCGGTCGGCCTGCGCCTCCCCGTCCGGCCCCCAGAAGTCCGCGATGACCTCGTGGGCCACGCCTTCGACGCTCTGCCCCTCTACCGTCACGCCCTGCTGACGGACACCCTGCGCCGTCTTGAGGGTGACGTCCACGCCCGAGAGGCCATCCATCTGGTAGGGGATGCCGTAGTCCCAGCCGAGGTCGAGGGCGGCCCCGGCGTCCGTCACGAGGCGGAGATGGTCTTTGCGCACGAGTGGATGACCTCCTTTCAGTGTTTCTCGGCCTTGGCGCGGTCGGCCTCCCAGCGGGCTTCGCGCTGAAGGTCGGCGGCGGTGTGGGCCTTGGAGTAGATGTTCTGGGTGATGTTGGTGTCGCCCTCGCGGTAGCTTCTGGCCGCAGCGGCGATCTGCGCCGTGCCGGATGCAGCCACCCGGCTGCTCACGGCCATGTTGTCGCTGAGGACAAGGGCGTTTGCGCTCTTGACCAGCTTAGCGAGGCTCTTGTTAATCTCGGTGAGCTTTGCGGTGTTGGCGTCGATGGTGTCTGTCAGTTTGTTCGACTCGTCAGTGATGCTGGGGGTGTCGAGGTCGAGGCCGGAGCTTCCGCCACTTCCACCGCTGCCGCCAGAGCCGCCAGAACTGCGGTGGCTCCCGCCCAGCTTGGACACGATGGCTGCGATGGCGACGCCCAGAGCGACAGCGGCAGCGGCCACCACGAGGCCCGCGGGGATACCGAAGAGGGTGGATTCCAGCGCTGCGCTGACGGCGACAAGCATTCCTTCGACGGCAGCGCCGATGGTGCCGATCATTCCGGCGAAGCCCGCATAGATGGCGGGGAACATGCTCAGGAGGCCGCCAGAGAGTCCGGTACTGATGGCCTTGGCCGCTGCGGCCAGCGGGGTCTTGAGGGCACTAAAGACGCTTTTCAGGGTGCCGCCCATCTTGACGGCCATGGAGGAGATGTCGCCGAATTTGCCGGTGATGCCGTTGTAGAGGCTCTGGCCGATGCCCCACGCCGCCTGCGCCAGACTGCCCGCCGCGTCCCCGAGGACGCCGTTCAGGCCGTCCACCAGCGAGAGGGCGTAGTCGGTGAGCTTCTGCTTCTGGTCGGCGGTGAGGCCCGAGTAAAGGGCGGATGCCGCCCACTTGCCGATGGAGAGCCAGTCTCCGCTCTTTACCGCGTCCCACAGGGTGCCCACCGTGCCGAGGATGCCCTCGTTGGCGCGGTCTTTCAGCTCAGACCAGAGGCCGTCCAGTGTCTTGGCGGCGCTGTCCTTGATGGTCTCGGCCACCTGCTCGGTGCCGTCGGCGGCGATGGTCTTGACGGTCTCCACCGTGCGGAGCGCTCCGTCGATGACCTTGTCCTGCGTCTGGGTGATGACCTGCTGTTGTTCGGTGGTGCCGTCCGCGAGGGTCTTGGTCACGGTCTGGGTGGTGGTCTTGATGCCGTCCGCGAGGGCCGTGGTGGTGGCCGTCACGGTGTCCACCACGTCTCGCACGGTCTCCATGGTCTGGCTGACCGTCCGCTTGCCGTCTGCCGCGATGGTCTCCACGGTCTTGATGTCCTTGAGCACGCCGTCCACCATCTGGCGGCTGGTGGAGGTGATGGTCTGGGCCTGCTTGGTGGCACCATCGGCCATCCGCTGGGTCGTGGTCTCCACCGTGCGGGTCACGCCGTCGGTGATCTGGGTCGCGGTCTCGGTGACGGAGGCCAGCACCTCGCTGGCAGCTTTTTTGACCTTGGCGTTGCCCAGCGTCATGCCCTGCGCTAGACCGGCACAGGTCTGCATACCAATCTCGGAGAACACTCGGGATGGCGAGTGGATGCCCAGCACCCTCTTCACGATGTCGGGCAGCTGCTGGGCGAGGCTCTGCACCTTTGAGATGAGACCCGTCCAGCCGGATTTCAGGCCGTTCCACAGACCGGTGACGATCTGGCTGCCGATGTCCAGCCAGCGGAAGGCCGTGAACACGTCAAAGATGGCCTTGCAGATCTGGGGGATGTTCTCGATGATGGTAGGCAGTGCCTCCAGCAGGCCTTCGCCCAGCATGACGATGAGGTGGGCACCCGCTGCGAGGAGCTTGGGGGCGTTATCGTTGATGATGCCCGCAAGGTCAGAGACGATGCCGGGCAGATACTCGATGAGGGTGGGCAGACCGTCCATCAGGCCCTGCATCAGGTTGAAAATGAACTCGATGCCCGCGTCCACCAGTTTCCCGGCATTCTCGCGGAGGCCGCTGGCAAGGTCGGCCACGATGGGCAGCGCCTGCGTCAGCAGCTCCGGGATGCCCTGCACAAGGCCCTCGCCCAACTGGGAGAGCATCTCGATGCCGGTGTGCAGAAGCTGGGGAAGGGCGGAGCTCAGGCTGTCCACCAGTGCGCCGATGATGGAAGCGCCGGTGGTCAGCATCTCCGGTGTAGCTGCTATGAGGCTCTGCGCCAGATAGGTGATGGCGTCCACGCCGGCGGCTGCCAGCCCGGGCAGCTGCTCCACGATGCCTGCGGCTAAATCAGAGAGGATGCCGCCCGCTGCGGACAGCATCGCTTCGGGGCCGCCGTTGCTGAGAGCGTCGGTCAGGGTGCGGATGCACTCGACGCCCCAGCTGCCCGCGTCCGTCAGTGCAGGCTCCAGCCGCTCGTATACGGCCAGCTGCAAACCCTCAAAGGCGGAGCTCATGGACGTCATGACGCCCTGCAGGTTGTCCTGCTGGGTCTCGGCCATCTGCTCCATTGCTCCGCCCGCCGCGTCGATCTGTGCGGCGAGAGAATCCCACTGCTCGCCCTGCGCGGCCAGCAGGCCGTTGACGGCTGCGAGGTCGGTTTTATTGAACAGCCGATTGATGATGCTGTCCTTCTGACCCTGCGTCATGCCGACCATGCGGGTGTTCAGGTCGCCCAGTATCTCGTCGAGGCCCCGCATATTGCCCTGCGCGTCGTAGACTTGCAGACCCAGCTGCTGTATGAGCTTCGCGGCGTCATCGGTGGGGGATTGCAGCGACAGGATGATGTTGCGCAGGTGGGTGCCGCCCTCCGCGCCCTTGAGGCCTACGTTTGCCAGCAGGCCGAGTGCTGTGGTCAGCTCGGTGGTGCCGTTCTTGAGGTTGGCGGCAGTGCCGCCGACCGTCAGGATGGCTTCGCCCAGCTGAGCGACCGTGGCGTTGGCCTTGCTGGCGCCCATGGCCAGCTTGTTTCCGAAAGCGTCTACATTGTTCTTGTTGGCCTCGATGTTCAGGGAGGCCATCGCGTCCGTGACGAGGTCAGAAGCATAGGCGAGGTCCATGCCGCCTGCGGCAGCCAGATTCAGCACCGAGGGCAGCACCTCGGCGGCCTTGTCGGCATCATAACCGGCGAGAGCGAGGTAGTTCAGGGCGTCCGCAGCCTGTGTAGCGGAGAATTTCGTGGAGCTGCCCATCTCTTTGGCGACTTTGGTCAGGCTCTCAATCTCCTCGGTGCTCTTGCCCATGGTGGCGGCCACCTGAGACATGGACGCCTCAAAGCTCATACCAACGCTGACCGAGGACTTGGCCAGCCCGGCCATCTTGCTGGTGGCGGTGGAGACCAGACTCGAGATCAGGTTGCCTGCCGCCACGGTCATGGAGCTGATGCCCTTAGTAAAGCCGCTGGTGTCAAGCCGGGTGTCGCCGGTGACGGTATAATCTGCCAATGTGTCCACCTCTCATTCGGGAGCGCGGGCACAAGGGCACAGGCTTAAAGTTTTATCTCTACCTCCCGCTTACAGGCGGGGTTCTTGCATTTGACCCACAGCCCCCGGGCGTGGGCCTCGGATGCTGCCCAGACGGCCAGCGGATGGCCGCACAGGGGGCAGCGGACAGGGGCGCGGGTAGTATCATTCCCGAGGCCGGAAGCGCTCGAGGAAGCTTTCGTCGTGGTCCTTGACACTGTGGATGGGTCTCACTCCTTCCAGCCCGGAGGGCAGGGCGTACATTTCTTTCATGCGGGCGTAGTGCTCTCGTTCGGCACCTTCCAGCCTTGACAGGTCAACGCTCCGGGCGTGTAGGATCTGAAACATCCGGGTGTCCTCCGGCAGGGCGGCAAACAAGGCCCTGAACCTCCACCAGTGCATCTTCGCTGTGGTCAGGTCGATGCCGTATGCCTGCTGGAACGCGGCGACGAGGTAAGGGGCATCGCAGTGGTAGTCGCAGGTCAGTTCTCCACTGCCGCTTCCGCTATCGCCGTTTCCCAGTTCATTGGGGATGCCTGCGTAAAAGCGGCAGAGGCTCTGGTATGCGTCTCCGAGGTCGGACAGGAGGACCGGCTCCCGGTAAAAGCGCCCGAAGGCCTCCCGCAGAAAATCCCACGTTGCGCCCTCCTCGACCCTGCGCTGGATGCGGTTGCTGAGCCAGACCATGTGCCGGAAGTCCGGGTCGATCGCTCGTCCGTCCCATACGGCGGGCAGCTCGTCCAGCAGAAGGTCAGCCATTCTCTGCGCCGTTCTTGTAGGTGGTCATAAAGTACTGCATCATCTTTACGCCCTCCGGGGTGGAGAGAAACGCCATCGCCTGCGGCAGCGCTGCCTTGACCTGTTCGGCAGTTGCTTCGGGTTGCGCCGTGGGCAGAACAACGGGCGACAGGGGGACGACCCTGCCGGAAGTGACATTCTGGGCCGCTGCACGGCGCTCGGCACGGTTGGGGGGTGTCTCCAAAGATGCGGAGAGCTGGCCGTTGATGGCGGCTTTCTCTGCGGCGATGGCCTGCTTGAAGTTCTCACAGACCTTCAGCACCGCTCCGAAATCGCCGCCGTCCAGATGCAGGCGCTCCGATGCGCCCTCGCCCAGAACTTCGTCCAGATAATCCATCATCATCCGGCACTGGCTGCGCAGGATGCCGGGATAGGAGACGTTTTCCGCCGTGTAGCGCTCCTGTTCGGCAGCGTTGGCCTTCTGCTGGCGCTTCTGCGCCGTCTCCATTCGCTCCACGTCGTTGGCGTTGAGCGCCGAAAATGCGAACTCCTGACCACAAATGATCATGTTGACCTCCTATAAAATTCGCCCCTGCCGGTAGGCGACAGGGGCGGTATTGCATTGTATCTTTCGGTTATACGCCTACGGTGGCAGAGCCTACTACGGCGTCGCCGACCAGAGACGTGGAGTTCTCCTCGTTGAGGTAGTCGAACTCCTCCGGGGTCTCGATGCCCTTGGCATCGCAGGCAAAGGTGGCGGCTGCACCGGCGCTGCCGCCCACGTCCGAGGTGACGATAAGGACGCATTCGCCGACTTCGCCCTTACCGGTGCGGGCGCTGAAATAGATATACGGCACCACCACGTCCGAGCCGGAGCCAAACACGATCTTATGGCTCAGGAGAAAATCCTGAAATGCATCGCCCACGCAGCGGTTGCCGTTGATGGAGAAGGTGCGCTGGGTGGTGCCCTTGGTGGTGGCGGAGGCGCGGATGAAGTTGACGTCCTCGGTGGAGGCGTTGAGAGAGCCGGAGTGCTCTTTCACGCGCTCGGCGGCGACGATCCACTGGCTTTTCTTGGTCTGAGTGGTCTTGTCGGTCTGGATGGCAAAGATGAAGTCGTTGGCGTCCTCGGTACCCTTATACTCGGCGCTGGGCTCGAAGCCAAACTTCTTCTTGATGCCCGCCAGCGTTTCTGATACGGTCATAGGCTTATCATCCTTCCTGATAATATTGAAGCTGAATCTGCATCTGGGTGCGGCAGGTGTTGGCGTCCTGCCCGATGATGTACCCGGGGGAAAGGCATACCACCTTCTCGGCTTTTTTGCCCGGGCCGAGAAGGGGCAGCTCGCCCCGGCGGGACTGGGACTCCACCCAGTCGCTGAACTCTTCCCAGAAGCCGCTGTTTGCAGCCTGCTGGGCCTCGTCCTGCGAGTAGATCATCCGGGAGGCCAGCACGAAATTCCGCGCCCGGAGGCTGCCGGAGATGTACTGTTCGATGGTGGGAGCGCTGGGGGACACCTCAAGCGAGAACTGCGCCGGTTCTGCGCCCAGATACTCGATGGAGAAGGCAACATCGCCATCGTTGTAATCGCTGACCAGCGGGCAGGAGGCCAGCCAGTCCAGCATGGCTTTCACGATGGGGGTCTGGCTCATTTCGTTACCTCCCCAGCACGCTTTTTCACAAAGCTGCCGAAATCCTCCTGATGGTCGTTGGCACAGCGCTCGCCCCAGTGCGGCCCGCGTCCGTCCTCCCGGACGCCCTGCCCGAGGGGCAGGCGGTAATACTGGGCGGCGGCGTAGGGCGTGGCCTGCACGACCTGTCCGCTGCCCAGCACGGTATGGGTGTCGGTGCTGCCCACGAGCGCGCCGGTGCGCTTCGGGATATAGGGCTTCACCAGCCGTATCCACTCGGCGTCGGCCTCCTTCTGAAGCCGGGCGAAGGCAGCATCGTACCGCTGCTCAAAGTTAGGGCCGAGCTTGACGTGGAGAGAGATGGGGTCGCTCATCAGCTCACCTCCACGTACCAGTGCGGGCATCGTCCGCTGCGGTTGTCTTGAAGGCTGGTGACGGTGCCCGTCCGCCCCGAGGGCAGCAGGACTTTATCTTCCAGCGCCAGCGTCCAGCCAGCGGCCCGGACAGACTCGTCTGCGGCCTTGAAGGCCCCCGGGGTGAGAAACTGCCCGGCGGCGTCTGCGGCCTGCTCCGGGGCGTCTGCGGGGGCTGCTTTGCTCCACCCGGCAAAAATACAGATTCCGGTAGCGCCGATGCGTCCCGCCGAATGCGCAAAGCCCGGGGACGAAGGGGATACACTGTCTACCTCGCGGCAGCTCACCTGCGAGAGAACGACGGTGTAGCTGTTGGTGGCAGTACCCCTGCGCACCGTGTGTGTCAGCCGGATGCTCTGACCGGCATGGAGAGGAGAGCGCATATCACACCTCCTACCTGCGGCGGGGCGGGCGGTAGATGCCATTGCCCGCGTAGAGCATCCAGCGGGTGGCCGGAGCACTGAGCGTCCGGTGGACGATGGCCAGCTGCTGCTCGCCGAGGTAGCGCTGGACATCCATGCCGGAGGCATAGCTTTCGGTGTACCCGTGATTGTTCACGCTGGTCACGCCGTCCCATCCGGTCTCGACGCCGGCGGCCAGCTCGACGAGCTGGGCCTGACAGGTACTCAGCAGGGCTTTCTCCCCGTCGGTCTGGGCGAGGGAAGCGCACCAACGGGTAGCGTTCTCGATGAAGAGCGCAGCGTCCCGGGCCAGCAGCTCAAACTGCGCCTCCGTCAGAGAGGCGTCCGGGTGCTGGCTCTGATAGTCGGCAAAGGTCAGCCAGCTCTCCATGACTTACTCCTCGGTGAAGTTCGCCTTGGGGATACTGAGCTTACCCATACGGACGTTCTTGTGGTCAAACTTCAGCTTCCAGTTGCCGGTGGTGGCAAACTCGGCATCGGTGGGGGTCTCCTTGGCGATGCCGTCGGCGTCGAAGCTCAGGCCGTTGGGGTGCAGGATGAAAGCGCGGTTGTTGTACAGGATGTCCGTGCCGCCTGCCTTGGCCGCGTTGTACTCGGTGTAGTCCGGGGTGATGATCTTGGGGTCTGCGGTCAGCACGGAACCCTGACCGAACAGGAAGCTGTTGTAGTTGGTGCCGTCATCGGTGCCGCGGTCGTTCACGACGACCACCAGACCGTTGATGGTGGGCAGACTGACCTCCTTCTGGAGCACGTTGGTGATGACGTACTTGTTGAAGCTCAGCAGGCCCAGCTTCTGGTACTCGCTGTAGATCTTGGAGTTGACCACCAGCAGGCCGAACTTGCCCGCCATGTCGCCCAGCGCAGCCTGCTGCACATCGATGAGCTGGTTGGCAGTGACGCCGCCCTTGGTGATGGTCAGACTGTGCTTCTCGAGGCCGGAAGCGCCCAGCACGGCGTTGACCATCTTGATCAGCAAGCCCTGCTTGTACATCCGCCAGTAGCGACCGGTGTTGCGGGCCACAGCGGCCATCGGGTCGGCTGCGGTCAGCTCACGGGTCAGCTCGGTGGCCTTCCAAGCTTTCATACGGTCGATGCGGATCCAGCTCTGCTTGCCGCCAGAGACCTCGGTGGGTTCGTTATCGGTCTCGCCGTCACGCACCAGAGGAGCGTCCTTGTCGGGGTCGAGGGGATTATAAAAGCGGATAGTGCCCTGCACACCGCCATTGTCCAGCGAGGTCGCCAGAGACTGGTCACGGGCGAGGATGCCGGAAGCGAGAATGGAGTCGGAGAAGGTGGCCTCCTGATCCACGAAGCCCTGATAGACTTCGGGGTCAAACGGAAAGCCGCCGAAAGTGCCGGAGATGGGCATAGTTTGTTACCTCGTTAGAATCGTGCAGCCCGGAGCTGTGCCGAGAGCTGCTGGAAGAGAGCCGGGTTCCGGGTGCGCAGCGCCATGCGTTCCGCGCCGGTCATGTTCAGAAACTCGGCCAGTGTAGGTTGTGCGCTGCCGCCCTGCGCACGGGGCTTGGGGATGACGATGGGGTTTGTCTCCGCCGCGCCCTGCTGCGGCTGTCCGCCCTCGGGGGCGGGGGATACGGCGAACAGATAGGGCTTGTGGGTCTTGAGAGCTGCAAAGGCGGCCTTGACGTCCTCGGTCTGGTTCTTGCTGGCCTGCAGCACCGTCTTTTCCGGCAGCAGAGCGATCACGTCCGCTTCGTCCAGCGCACCGGCATCCCGGGCTGCACTGCGGAGCACGTCGTTGAAGGCGTATTCTGCCGCCTGCGTCTGCATCTGGGTGGTGAGGCTGGTGATCTGGCTGCGCAGGTCGTTGACGTCTACGCCGTCAAAGGCGGCGAGGCTCTGCTGCACATTGGCCAGCTGCGCCTGCAGCCCCTGCACCGTGGCGTTGTGGGCCGCTTCGTCCTGTCCGTGCAGCCGCATGACGGCCTCTACCTGTTCCTCGGTCATGCCCTCGATGGCTCTCAGGTCCTCTCGTCTCATCTGTTCCTCCTGTGGGGGCTTACGGCGGTTTCTGACACGCTGCCGTGCGTGATGCCCCTGCACCTCTCTGACACCGGGTGCGCGGTGTATTCTGTCTGCTATCGTACCACAGCTTCATTCCCAAAACCGTTACGATTTGAAAAGCCCGCCCCATGAGAGAATCGCTTCTCCCTGAGGCGGGCTTTTGCGGGTGTAGCTGTTATTCTTCGGGTGCAAGGATGAGCTGGCTGCCATCCGGGAGGATGAACGCCAGCTTTGCGCCGCAGATCGCGGCTACCCGGGCGAGGTCTTTTGCTGACCAGCTATCCCGGCGCAGCTTGTTGTTCATGGCCTGCGGGGTGGTCATGCCAAAGGCTGCGGCGAAGGTGTTTTGGTCGGTCTCGGTCAGCTCCAGAAGAGCCTTTACACGGCTGGATGTGGTCATCTCGGGTCACTCCTTTCTGTCACAAGGATATGACTTGCCGGGGCAAAAGTCAACAACAAAAAGAAATTAAATAATAAATCAAAAACAACTTGACTTTGTCTTTGCGCAGAGGTAACATACAGCCACCGGAAGGGTTCCGGGATAAAAAAGCAACGGAGGCAAACAAAAAAATGAAGAAATTGAGCGAGATGAGCAAGGCCGAGATGCAGCAGGAAATCGCTGTCGCGCAGGATGTTGTGAACAATGGAGGCAGCCTCACGCAGGAGCAGTGGATCCGCGTGGCCAAGATGCTGATTTTGGTGAAGGAGGACTGAATCATGGCAAAGAAGAATCTGACCTACGAGGAGTTCATCGCGCTGGCCAAGACAAAATACAACGAGGGCGGCGATGGGTACGTCGAGTGCTGGGACGAGCGGGTGTTCGCCTACTATGTGAAGGAGTTCGGGCCTGTTACCCGGGCTGGTGCGCTGAAGATGTTTGCAGCGGCCTACGACGAGGAGAAGGAAGAACGGGCCATCCGTGAGGCCGCTGAGAAAGGAGAGTGGTAACGATGAAGAAGGTCAACTACAGCGAGTACCGCACAGCGCTGGAGGTCTTGCAGGCGGGATTCCCCGCGGGTTGCGGGGTGAAGATCTGCGAGACGGGGAACTCCGTTTTGCTGGGCCGTCCGGAGGTGAAACTGGGTGTGAGCTGGACCCACCGGGACGACATGACCCCGGAGGAGACTCTCCGGTTTGCACGCTGGATGCAGCTGGCTGCCGATGTGGCAGAGAGCTTCGTGTACAATGGGTACCGGGTCGTTGATGAAGAGGAGGGTGCATGATGAAAAAGGTCAATGTGAGGGTGTACGGTGCGGCGCTGGATGCGTTGCAGGCGCAGTTTTCGGAGGATGGAGGCATCCAGATCCACAACTGCAACTTTGCCCGGCAGGGCACCCCGGTGAAGATGGGTGTCCAGTGGGAGTCTTTTGGGACGAAGCCTCTGGAGGATGCTATTCTGTTCGCAACTCGACTTGCACAGGCAGCGCTGGCGGCTGTGACCTTCGAGTATAACGGCTACGTGGTGGACTATGAGGGAGGTGATCAGTGATGCGTGGATTCCGCGCGGAGATGGGCGGTCAGTTCTGGCACGAGGGCCAGACCGAGCGGAACGGGCACGTGTTCCGGTGGGAGGCCAAGGTCTACCCCGAGGGCAGCGCGTGCGGCATCAATGGCGGGAGGGTCTCGAAGCTCTGAATCGCTGAACTGCCTCCCGGTGAGGTCCGGTACTGGCAGGAAGCAGCCTATTACGACCGGGGGTGGTGCACACTGCCGTCCACGCAGGAGGCGATGGACTTCGTGGATGAACTGCTGGGTCGCTTCAAGTGAATTACCCCAATAAGAAAAGCCCTGAAGGTGCATTCCTTCAGGGCTTTTGTCTTGTCTATTTCTCAGCTAACCTTTTCGACCTCGCCGGTTTCTACGTCTACAAAGTATTCTGCCAGTGTAGCACCGTCGCCCAGCGTCTTGGCATCAAACTCTTCATCCTTGACGTGTTCCTTCACAAGGACGTCAATATTTCCGAACATATAGGCGAGTTTGGTGGTCGTTCCGCTATTATCGTCGATGATAAAATGAATCTCACTGTCGCTGCCGAAGCACTGCTTATAATACTCCACCGCGTACTGGGTCATGTCGACGCCCTCCGAAACCGTGGCAAAGCGCCAGTTTCCGGTAACGTCATTTGGGACATCGCCCACGATGAAGGTGACACCATCGATAACGTAGGACTGGAGGCCGGTTTCACTCTCGGATGCTGCTTCAGAAACGGCACTACTCTCGGACTCCACCACACTGGCGGCGCTCACGGCGCTTTCCGTAGCCGGGGCTGCACTGGACGCAGGAGCGCTGGAAGAGCTGCCGCCGCAGGCGGTCAGCAAAGCCGCCAGCGCGAGGGCCGCAGCGCCTATCCGGAACAGATTGTTTTTCATGACAAAACCTCACTTTCTATAGCGAGCTGATTATACCATGCCCCTTTTAGAAAGTACAGTAAACATAAGCGTCAGGAAGCGTCGAGATGCCTTTTATTTCCTCGCCTGCGCCGCTGCGCTTGCGGCCTCGCTCCGCCCAAAGCCGGGGACCGACTCCCGCAGCTGGTAGGAGTGGAGGCCGGTCTGATGGCAGAAGTCCTTCAGCTTCGCACGAGAGTCGGCCAGCTTGTCCGCTGCGGCCTTTTCCATATCATGCTGGCCGCTTTCCCGGGCAACAAGAAAGGCTCGTTTCTCGGCCCGGATGCGGCGCTCCTGTGCACGCTGCATCTGGGTGGCCGCGTACCTCCCGATGTCTTTGCCGTTGTAGGAGACGGTGGCGGCATTGATTCTCGCCAGCCGTTCGGGGGTGTAGCTGCGCACGCTCGCCCCCTCCCAGTACATCGACCAGTTGTGGGAGCAGTTGGCCCCCATGAAGCCCCGGACGTCGCCGTAGCCGATGTCGGCCAGCGAGAGGTAGCCGTGCTTCCCACTCCGGCTGACGATCTGACCCTGCCACCAGCTGTGGTTGGTCAGGTCCTGCCCGCCGTCGCCGGTGCGTGCGCCCACGTGGGCGTCCAGCTCCATCAGGTCGCAGTCGAGGGCGTCGGCGTTGTACCGGGTGATCTCTCCTGCGGTCTGATTGATCCCTGTGCGGCAGGCCCGCAGCACCACCACATCCAGCGTATCCACATGGCCGCTGGGGTAGGTGATGGCCCCGACGCCCTTGGATGCCAGCTCGTTGAGGGCACGGCGGGCCGCGTCGTCGGAGCTGAAAGCCCCGCTAACGGCGTCAGAGTGGGCCATGTCGAGGTAATAGGCCAGCTGGCGCTGGGTGGTCTCCACCATGTTGTCGTTGCCCATGACCGCCCGGGTCTGGGTGAGATTGTAGAGGGTGTTAAGGGTGCGGCGGTAGCCGCTGCGCACGATCTGCTGCGCCTCCTCGCTCTCGCCCAGAGAGGGCAATGCACGGCCCGCTGCGGCTGCGTCCTTCCCGTCGATGTCGTAGGCCTCCTGCATCGCCCGGGCAAACAGAACGGCCTCCTTGGGGCTGATCTGCTGCACGATGGCGTTCATCTGCTGGATGAGATAGGCCCGGCTTGCACCCAGTGCCTCCGCACGGAGCATCTGCCACCGGGCAGTGTCTGTGACCCGCCCTGCCTTGAGGATGCGGCGCACCATGTCCCGGAGGATGCGCTCACCCAGCTCGTCCCATGGTGCGGCCAGCAGGCCGGTGTAGCGGTCTACCTGCTCCGGCGTCAGCATGGCGTCACCGTATGGCGTCCACCGCTCTGGGTGACATGGAAGCCCAGCAGCTCGGTGATCTTTACGGCTTCATGATACCGCTCCCACAGCTCCGGAGAGCGGAGAACGCTGGCGTTGCCTGCCAGATGGTCCAGACGGGCTGCGGCTTGATCCATCCGGGCCTTTTTAGTGTTCACTGCCATTGCTCAGGACTCCTTTCAGAATGTCATCGCCCCCGGTCTCGTGCTGGATGGCTTCAATGGCCGCCCGGGCCGTCTGCTCGTCCTCGCCGTAGAAGTGCTGACGGTACTCGGCCTTGCCCCGCAGACCCATCGTGACTTCCTGCTGCCACTGGGCCATCTCGGAGAGCCGATCGAGGATGATGCTGTCGTCCCACTTGAAGGAGACGCTCAGCTTGCCCCGCCCTGGGGCGTCGGGGATATGGTCGGCCCAGTAGTCCAGCGCCTCGACGAGGCCCCGCAGAGCGTCCTCCAGCGCTGCCTGAAGGTCGGACACGGTGGCGTAGAGCTTCTGCTTGCTGCTGACGATCTCGGTGGCGGTCTTTTCCACGTCGGCCACCTGCGAGAGGACGCCGAAGCTCAGGCCCGCGTGGCTCTCCACATTGCGGAGATACTGGTTCAGACCGGCGAGGTAGCTGCCGTCTCGCAGGGTGGGGGAGAAGACCTGATAGAAGGGGGTGCTCTGGAGGATGCCGGTGTTGACATCAAGACCGTGGAACAGCCGTTCCCGGTGATGGGGCGCGGTGCTGTCGATGGCCTCGGGCGGGACGCCATACTGGCGCAGCGCCTCGGCGCGGGAGAGCTGTTGCCCGACGCCGGAGGGTTTGAGATAGCTGCCTGCGGTGTCCACGGCCAGCTCGCCGCCCTCGTACTCCCAGTCCAGCCGGGTGTACTGCTCGTCTGCGTCGATGATCTGCTGCCGGGCGGACTCGAACATGGCGGCTCCAAGCTCACTGTCAGGGTCGATGTTGTTGACGATGGGCGTTACGAAGTAGCCCAGAGGCAGCTTGTCCAGCCCGGTGAGCCATGCCACCGGCTGCAGCTCATCCCACTCGGGGCGGATGCTAAGATCTTCCGGGCTGCCCAGCGAGCTTCGTGTAGCACTGCGAAACGCCAGATTGATGACCTGCACACAGGGGAACTGCCCCGGCGGGTCGATGTGATGGTCCTCCAGCAGAGCCAGCTCTGCCTCCCGCAGGTCGGCTCTGCTCTCGAGAAGGTGGAGCCATTCGATGCGGTGGTAGCATTCGCCGCCGTCCTGCAAGGTGTCCACAAACACGCCCTCGGTCAGACAGCTGTTGACATCATGGGCCACCGGGAAATACTGGCTTGCATTGCTGAAGCCGACGCCCACGCTCCTGCCGCTCTGGTAGGGTTTCCAGATGCCGCTGCCCAGCGCCAGCGCGAGGGCGAATTTCCGCCGTCTGCGGGGAGCCAGCACCCGCTGCAGCTGGGCGTTCACCCAGTCTGCCCGGGGACTGCCCTCCACCTTGGCGTCCAGCTCCAGTGTGGTCAGCCGGGCCAGCTCACTGCAGATGACCGCAGGCAGGCCCAGAGAGAGGGTCTCCGGGTCGCGGCTGAGGGGCAGACCGTTGATGGCAGCGTCATACCACCCTTCGATGGCCTGCTGCATCCGGTCGGTGACCAGTGTTTTGCAGCCGATGATGTTCTCGATGTCGGCGTGGTTTATCATGCGTTCTGTGCTCCTCTCTGCTGCCAGACGTCCTCGAGGGCGTACCGGGTCATATCGATGCTGTGGTTGGCGGCATCAACATACCCGGGGGCCACCTCGCCGGTCTTTTTGTCGATGGCATACTCATATTCCGAAAATTCCCGGGCGGTCCACGGGCAGCGTGCCGGGTCGATGACGATCTTGGCCCGGCTCTGCAGCCACTTCATGCCGTCGGTCACGCTGGTGCCGCCGTTGCGGGCATACTTGGTGCAGCCGCGCAGCTGCCGGAAGCCAAGGTCGCGCAGGGTGGCGATGGAGCGGTTGGCCGCGCTGTCCGCGATGATGGCATCCCACTGGTGTTTTTTCAGCACCTCCGCCAACTGGGCATCCGTTTCCTTCTGGGCGCGGTGCTCCTCGAAGATGTAGATGGTCTGCCGGGCGTGGTCGTAGCTCATTCCGCCGAAGTGGTTCGGGTCGGGATACCAGCCGAAGTCGAGGCCGTAGTAGCGTCGGTCGAAGCCGGCGATCTCCTCGCTGGTGATGGGCCGCAGCTCCAGATTCTCGAACACGGCGGTGCCGCAGCCTACCACCTCGCCCATATATTCGTGGGCGTAGGCCACCGGGTCGCGCTGCTTCAGGGTCTCCGCGTCGTCGAAGAATCGGGGGCCGAGCCACTCGGGCGGGGTGGTCAGGTAGGTGGTATGGTGGCGGAACTGCTTGGGCTTCGGCTCCCGCTTGTACCGGTTGACCCAGTGCCGGGCCATGGCCGGGCTGTTGAAGGTCTTGAAGGAAAAACTGAACGGTCCGCCTCGGAAGACAGACTGTTCTACGTTTCGGACTTCCTCCGGGCCGTCGTACTGGTCGAACTCCTCGAAGTGCATGACGCCGAAGTAGCCGAAGGGAACGGCGATGGACTTCAGCTTGCCCGGGTCGTCGAGGCCGTAGAACTGGATGGTCTGCCCGGTGGGGATGTATGTGAGGGTGTAGGGCTTCTTCTGCTGCTTCCAGAGATGCCGGATGCCCATGCGGTCGATGACCCGGTTGTACTCGGGCCAGACGCTGCTGGCGATGGTGTTGCCCACCTTGCGCAGGACGACGGCGTGGATGTTGGGCACCCGCATGAGGAGCAGCACCACTTCGGTGGCGGCGAAGGTGGACTTGAGAGAGCCGCGTCCGCCGTCGCCCAGATACTCGTTGTACTCACCCGACCAGATGGCCGTGTGTGCGGCGTAGTATTCAGGGATGATGAGGCTGCTGAGTTTCAGCTGCTGCTTGAGAAGGTTTGGGGGCCTCCGTCTTTGGTATGTCATCCACAAACACCACCTTTCCGTCGTAGCCCCGCAGCTCCGGGTGCTCTGACCAGTGCTCGGGGTCACGGTTCTTCAGATAAAAGCACATCGCCCCCAGATCGCCGCTCTGGGCCTTCTTGAACAGGGCATTCTCCACGCTGGCCAGCGCTGCCTCTGCACCCACGCTGATGGCCTGTGCGATGCGGGGGTCCTGCGTACACCAGCGCCGGAAGGTGCGGGGCGGCACACCGATTTGCTCACAGATCTCGGACTGGTTGAGGCCGTGCATAGCCAGCCGCTGCAATCGCAGCAGGCCGCTGGGGCTGTTCCATTTGCTGATGAGGGATTCTCGTGCCAAGGTGTCACCTCCGTATGAGAAAACGGCGCACACCGGCCTCTCGGAAGAGGCCCTGCGGGCGGAGGATGACCCGGGCGTGCGCCGTTTTGGCTATGATAAAACCGGGGCGGGAAAGGAGTAGAAAACCCGGCCCCGGCGGGGATGGTTATTTAAGGCGGACTGCCTTTTCGCCGGTGAAGTCCTCCCACCGTTTCACGATAACGTCCACATACCTCGGGTCGTACTCCATCGTGCAGCACCTCCGGCTCAGCTGCTCGCAGGCGATGAGGGTGGAGCCGCTGCCGCCGAACAGGTCCAGCACGGTCTGGCCGGGCTTCGAGCTGTTCTTGATGAGCCTGCCGCAGAGCACCACCGGCTTCATGGTGGGGTGCTCTGCGTTGCGGGGCGGCTTATCGCAGCGGAGGACGCTGCTGGGCGTCTGGGTGAGCAGGGCCTGCGCCTTGATGGCCCAGTCCAGCAGTTGGTCCTTCTTCATGTGCCGCAGGTCGTCCGGCTTCGCGTCGTCGATGACGGTGGTCTGACTGCGGTTGTTGATGAAGTAGTGGTTGGCCCCGGGCTTCCAGCCGTACAGGCAGGGTTCGTGCTGCCATTGGTAGTCGCTGCGGCCCAGCACAAGGCTGTTCTTGACCCAGACGAGGCAACCATGCAGCCCCCAGCCAGCCTCCCGGAACATGGCCCGGAAGGCCTCGCCTTCGGTGTCGGCGTGGAAGATATACGCGCTGGCCCCGGTGCGGCAGGCGTCGAAGGCCCGGCTGTATGCCTTGAGCAGGAACTGCCGGAACTCGCTTTCTGCCATGTTGTCGTTCTCGATCTTCTTGCCATTGCTGCCCTCGTAGTTGACGTTGTAGGGCGGGTCGGTGAGCAGCAGGTCAGCCAGCTGGCCGTCCATGAGCCGCTCCACATCCTGCGGGCTGGTGCTGTCGCCGCACATGACCCGGTGGTCGCCCAGCAGCCAGATGTCTCCCCGTTGGGTGATGGGCTTCTCGGGCGGCTCAGCGTCGAAGTCGTCCTCTTTGACCTCTTCGTCCACCCTGATCTCAAGATTCAGACCGAAGTCGGCCATGTCGTAGTCGATGCCGGTCAGCTCCTGTACCAGAAGCTGCAAGTCCCACTCGGCCACCTCGCCGGTGGAGTTGTCCGCGATGCGCAGGGCCTTGACCTGCTCGGGCGTCAGCTCTGCGGCCACGATGACCGGCACGGTCTGGAGCTTGAGCCTCCGGGCGGCCTTGTACCGGGTGTGTCCGGCGATGATGACGCCGTCCCTGTCCACGATGATGGGGGACTGAAAGCCGAACTCCCGGATGCTGTTGGCCACTGCCTTTGCGGCCTCGTCGTTGCGCCGGGGATTGTTGTCGTAGGGCCGTATCTCGTCCAGCCGCTTATATTCGATCTGGTGCTTTGCGCTGTCCATGCCATACCTCCCGGGCAAACAAAAATAGACTCTCTGGCGATTATACCAGAGAGTCTACGGAAAAAGCGTTATGAATTACTTTTTGGACTTCGCCTTGGGCTTGGCCTTTGCGGCTTTGTCCAGCTTGGCGTAGGGGTCTTTCCAGCCGGGGAAGGGCTTCTCCAGTTCACCCGTGTGGATCTTCCAGCAGTCCACCGCGTACTTGCGGGCGTCTCTGCCGTGCTTGGCTCCCTCGCCGTTTTCGACCTGAGAAATGAGCTTTTCAGCTTCTTTGGAAATTGCCATGGTGTGTCCTCCTTACCAGTTGCTGGTGTCGTCTCTGGCATTACTGATCTTTTTGCTGCTCATTGTTGTTGCGCTGCGGTCCAGCGTGACCACGTACTGGCCCTTGAATCGAGAAGTGCGACCATCAAATCGATTGTTGAGGATGACGTTGCGCCCCATCGAAGCAGCGATGACGGGATACAGTGCCTCAGCGTTACCGCCGTATCCGCCACCCGCGTTCTTGATCGCGGCGAACAGCCGGGGCTTCTTTACGGCGATCCGATGCCACTCCTGATTCAGGGTGTACGTAGTGACCAGCTTTGCCTTTTTGTTGAGAAAAGCCTTGACTTGATGAGGGCCGTAGCTTCCGGAGGCACCCGCGTCGTTGTGCGCCCAGTAGGTGCCTGCGCCGTAGTAGCCCTCCGATGCGTAGGCGGTTTTGCCGGTCATGAGCTGATTGTTGAATACGTCGCCGGTCTTGCCGCCAAAGTTCTTTGCCGAGTGGTACATGGACTCCTCACCGGCCTGCTTGCGGGCTTTCTCGTATGCGTTGTCGTCCAGCACGGTGGGCTTGTTGTTGCTCCATCCGATGGCGTTCATGTACCGCTGAATGAAGCAGTCTCGCTCGGTGCCGTCGGTGGCGATGGGCAGCTTTTCGATGGCTGCTACCGTATCTGCCGCGTCCTGATCGCTCATCTGCATCAGGGCTGTCGGGTCGCCCTGAATGCGGGCCAGCAGCTGTTGCTCCCGGGTCTGGGGCGCTGCCGATGCCGCTTTCGCTGCACCGCTGCCTCCGCCCATACCGTGGCTGCCGCCCATGCTTGTGCCTCTGCCGCCCATGTCCTTCCTCCCTTGGCCGTGAATTTCTCGGTCAAGGGTAACACGAAATGCAGGGGCAAACCGTTACGATTTACTTTTTCTTCGATTTTGCAGCGGTCTTCTTCTTCGCTGCGGGCTTCTCCATGCCCAGATTGGGGAAAGGTCGGCTCGTTTTCGGGGTGTCGAGAGGTCGGAACTTCTGCTCGTCCGACTGCAGGTATTCGCCGTACAGGCGGCGATCTGCCGGGGTCATTTTGTCGTAGTCCGGGTGCTGCTTGAGCTTGCGGAACTTTGCATAAGGGTCTTTCTTTGCTGCCATAGTAAAGTCCTCCGAATTGATTTTACCACACTTCGATTTCCAGTTCAATCACACGTTTGCCGGTCAGGTATGTGTGAGACGGTCCGGTGCGGGTAGACCGGACGCCGGTGATTTTGTGATGGGTGCCCACCGCCAGAACCGCTTCGGACTGGCTGGGCTGGATGAATGCCGCGCGGGCGCTTTTGGCGGTGTGGTACCGGATCAGTACCTCGCGGTTGCCGGAGACGGAGCCGCCTTGCCCGGACTTGCCGGTGCTGCGTCCGTTCGGCTGCGGCCAGAAGGGGTTATCCCGGCTGTCGTAGGCCGTGGACTCCAGACATTCATTCGTCCATGTCTTGCCTACCAGCGCCTTGCGCAGCTGGCTGTCGCTCATGTTCTGGTAGTTGTTGACCTTCAGGCGCTTCAGGAAGTCGTCGTGGTCGGCGCGGTAGAGGGTCGTCTCCTGCCCGATGGGCTTGGCCAGCTTGTCCACTGCGTCCATCATGGCCTGCTGCCGCTTGGTCAGGGGCAGGCCATTCGCTGCGGCCCAGTTGGCGTTCTGGCTCAGGGCCTTGCCGTTGCTCTGCATGACCGGGTTGATGTAATCCACGACGCCTGCCGCCAGCGCCGGGTCGCGCTGCATCTGCTGCTGGGCGGCGTTCTCAAATGCGGCCACCTGCTGGGGCGTCAGATGTCCAAAGCCGTTTGCGCCGGTGGGCGGGCCTGCCTGCTGCACCGCTGGTGCCGCCTGTACCGTGGGCATCGCCTGCGCGGCGGCTGCGGGCGCTCCTGCGCCTCCTCCCATGCCCTGACTGCCTCTCATGCTGCTTCCTCTGCCGCCCATTACCGCGCCTCCTCTCTGGCCCTTCTGCGGGCCGCCATACCGTGTGGAAATGCTTGCCACGGGATGCTCTTGCTTTGCAGGAGGTTTGCGATGTCGGGCGTCACGCTGCCGTAGAGCAGCAGCTCCTCGGGCCGCACCTGCCGCAGCAGTTCTTCCAGCCCTGCGAGAAAACCGGCCTCCGCCTGCCTGTGCACAAGACAGCCCACCGTGCTTACCGCCACTGCCCCTCCGGGGGAGATGCCGTCGAAGCACCAGTCAAAGCTGGCATCGTCAGCCCATCCGGCAGCGGGAATGGCGCAGATGCCTTGCCGCTGGAGATACGCGGTGAGCAGCTGATTGCGGTAGTGGTTCCACCGCTGCAGCGGGGCGGGGAAGTCGGTGTACAGCGAAAAGTCCGGCCCGATGACCAGCGGGCACTTTGCCAGCGCGGCGAGATACCGCTGCGGCTGACGCCAGAACCGCTCGAACTGGTAGTCGTCGAGGAAGAAATGCACCCCTGCGCTCTCCGGGTGTTTGCAGGTCAGCAGCTCGTTGAAGCCGATGAGGTGATCCACCCCGAAGGGCAGCTCCTGCGGCTGGGTGATGGGGTTGCCCGCCGGGGTCAGCTCGAGGCCATCCAGCAGGAACCATCCCGCCAGCTGCGCCGTCCTCATCCGTTCATTCGAAAAACCCATGCTCTGCCTCCTGTGTCGTTATCTCAGAAAGCATAGCATGGGTAAAACCTCAAAAGCGTTACGATTTGCACGCACGGGCGGCTGCGAGGCTCCGTGCGGGGCTTTTGGTGCTTTGGCGTGAAAGCTGCTGTCTGGCGAGACGGAACGCTCACGGACGCTCTGCGCGGGCGCTCGCGCGATGCAGCTCCCGCCAGACCCAGACCCGGAGCGTTTCCGGGGAAATACCGCCGCCGTAGAGCAGGGCGGCTTTCTGCCAGCTGACCTTGCCGGGGCCGAGGAATGCGATCTCGAACACCCGGCGGGTGAGGGGGTCGGTGATGGTGTCGATAAAGGCCCGGCGCTGTGCCCGGGTCAGCCTGCGGAAGGCTCGGATGCTCATGAGTGGTCTCCTCTCTGCACTTCCCGGATGCGGGTCTTCACGGCCTGCATCAGGGCATTCTGGTCGGTGTCTTTGCGGGTGAGGGCCTTTGCCACCAGCGCGTCGGCCCCGCCCTTGACGATGAGGCGGTGGACGATGACGCTCTGGGTCTGGCCCTGCCGGTAGAGCCGGGCTTCGCCCTGTGCGTAAAGCTCGAGGCTCCACGGCAGGCTGTACCAGATCAGGTGATGCCCGCCCTGCTGGAGATTCAGCCCGTAGGCGCAGCTGGCAGGCTGGGCCAGAAGGACGTCCAGCTCCCCGGCGTTCCATGCCCGGGCCTCTGCGTCGGAGCGCAGCACGGCAGCTCTGAGGCCCTTGTGGCGGGTCTTCAGAAGCTCGGTGAGCTGCTCCTCGTCGAAGCGGAAATTGTAGAACACAAGGGCGCTCTGGCCGTCGAGCGCGTCGATCAGCTCATCGAAAGCGTCCAGCTTGCACCGGTGGAGCGGGTGGACGGCACCGGTCTCGTCGTAGAGGCTGCCGTTGCACAGCTGGAGTAGCTTGCCGGTGAGGGACGCGGCCTGCTGGGCGGTGATGGCCTCGCCGTCCACGTTCAGCAGATACTCCCGCTCGAGGGTCTTGTAGAGGTCCCGGGCCGTTTCGTCCAGCACGACCGGGATGTCCTCGGTGATCTTCTCCGGCAGAGTCAGGTGGTCGGCGGCTTTGAAGCTGAGGACGATGTCCCGGATGGCGGTATGAATGGCCTCCGCAGCCTCCGCTTTCGGCTCGTAGCTGTACTGGGTGGGCCAGAAGTACTGCTGTCGGTAGTGGGTGATGTACCTGCCCAGCCGCTGCCCCTGATCCAGCAGCCAGACCTGCGCCCAGAGGTCCAGCAGGCCGTTGGGGCTGGGCGTCCCGGTCAGCTCCACCAGCTTGTGGATGCGGGGGCGCACGGCTTTGAGGGCTTTGAAGCGCTGGGCTGCATGGTTCTTGAAGCTGGACGCCTCATCCAGCACCACCATGTCGAAATCCCACTTCCGGCCCAGCGTCTGCACCAGCCACGCCGTGTTCTCCCGGTTGATGATGTAAATGTCCGCTGGGGCAGCCAGAGCGGCGAGGCGCTGCTTCTCGCTGCCCAGCACGGTGGAGAGGCGCAGATGCCGCAGGTGTTCCCACTTGGCTGCCTCGTCCTGCCACGTCGCTTCAGCCACCTTCCGGGGCGCGATGATGAGTACCCGGCGGATCTCCAGACGGTCATAGAGGAGCTGGTCGATGGCGGTCAGGGTCACGACAGTCTTGCCGAGTCCCATCTCCATCCAGAGGGCCACTCCGGGCTTTTCCAGAATGGCCTCGATGCCCGCCTGCTGATACGGGTGCGGGTGAAATTGCTGCATTGCTTTGACCTCCGTTTCTTTTAGCTCTGTGCGTCAGGGATGCTCCTCTGTCAGTGTGATGAAGCTCTCCGTCTCGAGAAAGCTGACGATGCTCTTCGCCTGCTCTGCGGTGCTGACCTCGTAGCACCGGAAACCGAAGCTCTGGATCTTCTCCCGCCACCACTCCTGCAAGCCGCCTGCCTTGACCTTCGCGCCGGGGCGCTTAAGCTCCACAAAGGCGATGATGCCGCCGGGGAAGAGGATCATCCGGTCGGGTACGCCTCTGTGTCCGGGGCAGGACCACTTCAGGCACATCCCTCCCTGCCGTTCCACCTCCTCCCGGAGGACGTTCTCGATGGACTTTTCCAAGGGCTTATTTGTCAGCATGGTAGTTTCTCCTCTCCTTTTTCGGTTTGACTACGTGACTACAAAAATCAGCGTTTTCCTATAAATCCCTCACGTGAAGCGTATAAGACTCTCGCGTGTACGCGCGCATTTCTTATTTCCTTTTCTTTTTCTCCTTCCAAGGGATTTTATTGTAGACAACGTAGACAAAACCAGAAAACCCGCATGAACACTCGCTTTTTCCTGACTACAAAGCTGTCTACAAACGGGAAATCCTTTGTAGTCGTTTGTAGACAAGCGGCGTTTTCGGTTCTTCTTTTCTTTTGTTGCCTTAAAGTTTGCCGGATTCTCTGTAGTCTGTAGTCGGCTTTTTGTTTGTAGTCGTCTGTAGACAAAAAACGGTGGTTTCGGCCATCGTTTGTAGTCAGATTTTCGGGTGGTAATTACTCCTCGTTTCGCCTCCACGAACGCTGCATCCCGTAGGGTCCGCAGCGCAGGGGATACTTGACCGGCGACCATCCCGGGAGGCCGTTCATGATGGCGGCGATGCGCTTGGACTGCTGCCGGTCAAGGTCTCTGCCGGTGCGGTCGATGCACTCCCGCCACAGCTCGGCGGCGCAGACGGAGGTTCTGGGGGCCGTAGGGGCGCCCTCGGCAGGGCCGGTCTCCCACCAGCAGACCCGCTCCTCGACGGTCATCTTGGGCCAGCCCGGGGGCAGCGGACGCTCGAGGAAGTCGGCGATGGCCCCCTCCCACGGGTCCCGCTCGGTGTGGGCCTGCTGCTCGGCGAGGGCGGCTGCGTGCAGCTCGTCCCGGAGCATGAGGTCTTCTCCGGCGTTGTACCGGGCCATGGCCTCGGCCCACAGCTGGTCCACCTCGGAGGGGGTCAAATCGTCATGCACGACCCTCGTGCGGCGCTCGAAGCAGCAGTCTATGGGCCAGAAACGGCGGTTGCCGGTGGTGTCCCGGAGGAAATCGGAGCCGTTGGAGGTGCCGAAGAACACGCACCTGCGGGGGTACTGCACCGTTCTGCGGCCATAAGCGGCCCGGTATCTGTCCTCGGTCTGGCTGAGGAACTGCTTTGCGGCCTCGCTCTCGGAGCGGCTGAAGGCCGTCAGCTCGCCCAGCTCGACGATCCAGACGCCCCGCAGGTTCTCCCGGGCGTCCTTGCCGTCGAAGCTGGTGATGCTGTCGTTGAACCACTCCCGGCCCATCCGGGACAGCAGCAGGCTCTTGCCGATGCCCTGCTTGCCGCTGAGGATGCAGATCTGGTCGAACTTGCACCCCGGGCGGAAGCACCGGGCTACCGCTGCGGTGAACATCTTGCGGGTCACGGCCCGGGTGTACCCCGTATCCTCTGCGCCGAGGTAGTCGATGAAGAGGGTATCGAGGCGCTCCATGCCGTCCCAGACGAGGCCCAGCAGGTACTCCCGCACCGGGTCTTTGGCGTGTCGTCCTCCGGTCAGGGCGACGGCGTCTGCGGCCTTGTTGACTCCGCTGAAGTGGTAGATGGTCTCGAGATACCAGCGGATGCCTGCGTCGTCCTCGTCCGACCAGTCCCGCTCGGCGTCACGGTCGTTCCATGGGAACGGCCCCTTGCAGCGCAGCCGCTCCGAGAAGGTGTCCATCCAGATACGGCCCTTGAGGGCGGGGTCGTTCTCGAGGATGATCCATGCGTTCTGAATGGTGCAGGCGATGGCACCCTTCTGGGTGCGGTCGAGCTTCTCCTGCCATTTATCCGGGTCAGTGTCCTCCTCGGGCAGCGGCTCGAAGCCCTCCATCGCGTGGTCTACGGCCTCCTGCCGCAGCAGGGCGGAGGTGGGGCCGTCGGCCTCGGCCAGCGCCCGCATCTGATGCCAGCTGGGGAGGCTGGCGGTGGGCGTGCCGGGGGCGGCGTCCGCGTCCTGCTCCCCGAAGCGGTGGATGCGCACCAGATCCCATGCGTTGAGCAGCTTGCCTCCTGCGGGGTCGGTGCTGTGGTGGCTGTAAATAAAGGTATCGTTGTCGTAGAGCACCGCGCCGGCGGTGGTGCTGCCTGCAGCGTAGGTCAGACGTCCTGCCCCTGCATCCACATACACCCCGGGCAGGAACTTTTCGATAGCCTGCCGGATGTCGTAAGTCCGGCAGAATGCGCCCACGACGCCGGGCTTGGCCGTAGGGTCAGCCTGCTTGCCGCCGGGCAGCTTGACCTGCTGCTCTGCGGGGCAGGCAGGCCAGCTGCGGGCGTCGTGCCAGTCCGGGTAAAGCCAGAGCAGATCGTCCACGCAGATGCGGCTGCCGTCCTCGGTGGCCTCGCAGACCCATGCGCTGTCGGCGCTGCGGCTGGGCCAGTACATCAGCCGTTCGGCCTCGAAGGTGGTGGAGTCGAACACCTGCATGGTGGGGTCGAGCATCTGGGCAAGCATCCGGGCGCAGGGCTGGTACTCCTCCGGCTGCATGACCCGGTCGGTGGGGAAGATGGCCCGCAGCCGGGGGTGCTCCGGGTCGTGCTTCCGGGTGGAGTAGACCGCTGCTGTGCCGATGCTCTTGATGGCCGCGACCCAGTCTTCGGTGCTGCCGGGGGCGCAGTTGTCCATGTCCAGCGTGATGAGGCTGCGCCCGGTGCAGCAGCCTCGCTTGCGGCTTCCGTTCCGCAGGGTGCCGCCCACAAAACCGCCCACGTCTTTGAGGTCGGCTTGCTGCGCCTTGGGCAGGGCCATGTACTCCGCGTGGGTCTCGGTGCCGCAGTTTTGCTGCATCCGGTCTGAGAGGGTGGAGGCGAAGCCCTCCCAGCTCAGCTCGTGCAGCTCCCACTCGGTGGCCGTGCGGCTGGAGCCGGTGCAGATCTTCAGTGTGTCGCTCATTCTTCTCCTTCCTTCAGTGGGCCATAACGGAAGCGGTGCGCGTTCCATCTGGCCTTTGCGTCAATTTGTGTGCTGCCGCGCTCGCCGACCCTGCCGCAGCGGGTGCAGACCACCGACCAGCCTCCGTCATTTGCGTACCTGCTGCTCTTGCGGTAGCGGGTTAGCCCGCCCTTGCCCTTCGGGCGTTTCTCTGCGTCGTAGGGCATTGCACCGCAGGTGCAGGCGAACAGCGCCGAGGTGCTGGGTAGGGATTCTGTTTTCTTCATCGTCCTCAGTCCTTTGTAAAGAAGTCTCCGTGCCAGCCTGCGGCGCTCAGGGGCAGCCCCTCGGCCCATGGCGGCACACGGCTCATAATGCGTATCACGTCCTCCAGTGCGGCCTCCGCGTCCTGCGTGTTCGGCAGTTCAATGACTACCTCGTCGTGGATGTGGAAGACCACCCGGTAGCCTGCCCGGCGCAGGTTGTCCAGCGCAAAGGCGAGGCAGTCCCGGCCCACGGCCTGCGTCAGGTTCTCGGTGAGCTTGCCGCCGTAGGTCTTGGACTCCTGCCATTTGCCGTTGTCCCATTCCTTATATAAAATCTCGTGGTCGCCCCGCCAGTTGGCCTCCCGGGCGAGCTTCGGGTCTGCGTAGAAGAGCTTCCGTCCGCTGGGCAGCTGGAGGGTCAGAAAAGGGAAGGGGACGCTCCGGCTCATCTCCTTGCGGAAGATGACGCCTGCCCGGGGCCTCGTGGTCTGCCCGGTGCGGATGGTGTGGACGGCGGCATCCTGCATCTTTTTCCAGAGGCTGCGGATGTTGGGGTTCTGCCTGCGCCAGCGGTTCACGATGTCCTTCAGGCCCTCGTCGTCGAGGCCCAGCGCGTCGCCGCCCATCCGCTTCATGGCGGATACTCCGCCCTCATAGCCCAGCGCCAGCGTGGCCACCTTGCCCCGGGCGCGGTACTTGTAGTTGGGGTTGCCCTTCACGATGCTCTCGAACGGCACACCGAAGATGCGGGCTGCGGTGGCCTCGTAGATCTTGCCGGTGGTGCGGAAGACGTCCAGCACCCACTCCTCACCGGCCAGCCATGCGATCAGCCGGGCCTCGATGGCTGAGAAATCTGCATCCACGAAGGTGCAGCCCTTGGCAGGCACCAGCGCCGTGCGGATGAGCTGGCTCAGGGTGTCGGCGACGTTATCGGTGAGGAGCTGCAGGCCCTCAAGGTCGCGGCTCTGGACGATGGCCCGCCACTCGGCCTGATGGTCGAGGTAGGTGCGGGGCAGGTTCTGGCTTTGCAGCAGCCGCCCGGCCCAGCGCCCCGTGCGGGACGCGCCGTAGAATTGCAGCGTGCCCCGGATCCGGTCGTCCGGGCCTCGGCTCAGGGCGATGGTCTTGTACTTGGAGTTGCTGGCCTTGCTGGTCTGCTGGCGCAGCTCCAGCGCCCGGCGGACGTCTGAGGGCAGCTCCATCTTCAGGGCGTCGTCTACCACGTCCTTGCCGAGGCCGGGGAGCTTCAGTCCCCGGTTCTCCAGCCAGCCGAGGAGCTGCACCCTGCTGCCGGGGTTGACAAGTCCGGTCAGGGTCTTCAGCTCCGCCTTGAGGGGCAGGGCGTTCCGCTCGAGGAGGTCCTGCGCGGCATCCACCAGACCCATGTCTACGGCCACGCCCCGGGCATTCATCTCCACATCCTCCCGCCACTGCTGCATGATCTCCTCCGGCACCGGCCATGGGGTGAGCTTCTGGTCGTTGGCCCGCTCGGCGATGACGTCCATGCCGTTGTACTTGCAGAACAGCTTCCACTTTTCGGGGTCGTGCCGGGGCAGGTTGCGGGTGCGTCCGCCGTTGGCCTTGGTGGCCTTGCAGGGCTTGCAGAAGTAAGTGATCAGCGCCTTGCCCTCTTTCATCTTGAGGGCATCCTCCGGCTGCTGCAGCGCCTTGCCGAGGGCGCCCAGCTGGGCGGGCAGGCCGCAGTAGAGGGCGTGGATCATGCTGCACTCCCACTGACTCAGCCATTCAGCGCGCTCCTCCCAGCTCAGGCCCATGGCCTCGGACAGGCACCACCACTCGAAGGCGGCGTTGTGCGCCCGCTTGGTGTAGCTGGCATCGAACAGCCACGGCAGCTGCTCGCGGAGGAAGCGCTCCGGATCAGGCTCTAAGGTCAAGTCGAGCACCGTCACTTTGTCGGCGTCTCCGAAGGCAAAGCCCAGCAGCAGGACTTCAAACTCCGGGTCCTGTGCGTACCGGTAGGCTCCCACCTTGGTGATGTCCTGCGGCGAGTAGGTCTCGATGTCTACGGTGATAACTTCCACAGGGGACTCCTTTCAAAAAGGCCGGAGGCCCGATGTGCGGGTCTCCGGCGTATCGATCAATCCAGCAGGTCGTTGTCCTCATCGGTCAATACCTCGAAGCCCTCGAGGCTGCTGCCGCCGGACAGGCGCTCGCCGTCGCGCACCTTCTGGATGACCTCGAGGCCCGCGCCGATGCCCTTGTTGCCGCTGGCGCTGTAGGCGAAGAGGCCGACCTTGACGTTGGCGTAGCAACCGCTGTAGACCTCCTCCTGATCCAGCACCTCATTGCAGGCCCGGTCGATGATGCGGGGGCGGCGGTTCTCGGCGGCGTTGGCGTTCAGGAAAAAGCAGCCGAGGTAGTTTTCGTCGTCCTTCTCCTCGTCGCCGTCCCGCAGAGGGCTTTTCAGGGTCTTGGGGACGCTGCCGCCCCACTTGGCCAGCGCCTTGGGGTCGCGCTTGACCGCCTCGATGGCGGCGCGGAGCTTGGCTACAGCGGCGGTGTCGGTCTTCTTGATGAGCAGGCAGCAGCTGTACTTGGGGTCCCCGGTGCCGTTGACCTGTTTCGGCTCCCAGATGTTGGCGTAGGAAAGGCGGCAGGGGATGATAACTTCGTTTGTGTTCATACTAGTCCTCCTCGGGCGTGAAGCCCTCTAATGCGTTGTACTCCGGGCGGGGGTCGCTGGCAGCGGCCAGTTTGGGTGCTCCCGGGGCTTTGGTGATAAAGGCCGACATCAGCTCGGCGAACTTCTTCTTGCCGATCATCTTCTCGGCCACGGTCAGGGAGATGGGGGTGCGGGTGTACAGCAGGGCCTCGTCGATGCCGCTGCGCTCCATCTGCTGGAAGGCCGCGTCCTGATCGGTCCATTTGCGGGTGCTGCGGCCCTGCACCAGCTTCCAGCCGGGCAGGCTGCGCCCGGCCAGAAGGGCGTCGTGGGCGTAGTCCTCGAGATCTTTGGCGTAGGCGGCGAGACCCTGCACCTTGGCCAGCCATCCGCCCAGCTCCTCGTCAGAGAGTGTAGCGGGTTCCGGGTAGGGTTCAAACCCGGCCAGAGGGCCGTACTGCTTCTGCCATGCCCGGCAGGAAGGATAAGCTTTGCAGAATCTGCAATGACCTCCGGGGTGGTACACGCCCTCGCCCTTCCAGGCCATTTCAGCGGCAGGCTGCAGCACCTCCCGTGCCCAGGTGAGAAGGTCGGCCAGAGAAATCTCCCAGGTCTGGGGCTCCTCCTGCATCCGGGGTTGTACGATGCTCAGGCGCACTGTGCTGACCTCCTCGATGCCCTCAAACAGGGCGTAGGCACCGAGGGCGTAGTACATGAGCTGCGGGTTGCGCTCCGGGTTCACCGGCACGCCCTGCCCGTACTTGAAGTCGATGATGTGCAGGATGCCGTCGCCGATCAGCAGGCAGTCGCAGGTACCGAAGCCGCCGGGCACCCACTGGCTCACGTCCACCTCCTGCTCGATGAACACCTCGGGCTGGTGGAGGTAAAGCCCCCACTGAAGGTGCACAAAGTCCACGTATTGGTTGGCGGCTTTAATCATCTCCGGCGGGTTATCAGGTGCCTTCAGAAGAAAATTTACGGGTTGATCGTGCTCCCATTCGGCGAGCCTATGACGTAGCGTGCCTTCGCACACCTCATGGGCTCTGGTGCCCTCTTCGGCGTACTTGCTGGTCTCCCCGGGCAGGTGCTCGGTGACCCGGGCGCTGGGGGTGCAGGCGATCCACCGGGCCGCGCTGGACGCGCCCAGCAGGGCGTGTTTAACCGGCGGCATCTGCGTCCACCTCGTCTTTCAGCTTGAGCAGCTGCTCCCACACTGCGGTGTAGCTCTCCGGCGGCAGCTTGGAGATGGCGGCAGCGCCGGCGCTCTTGATGGCCTGCTGGACGCCGTCCCGCTTGCCCTGTACGATGAGGCTGCGGGCGAGGTCGCGGATCTTGTCCAGCACGGCGGGGTCAGCCTTGGGTTCGAGCGAGGTGGTCGAGGACGCGGGTGCGGTATCCGCCTGCGCAGGAGACGCCGGGGCCTCGGTCTCATTAGGGTTTGCCTGCTCCTCCGGCTGTGCCTCCGCAGAGGCCGCTGCGGGCTTCTGTGCGGCCTTTTTGGGCTTGGTGGGTGCCGGGGCCTTGGGCTTGTCCGGCTGCGCCACAGCATCGCTCTGGGGCTGCGCAGGATGCGGGGTGCTGGGGGTGTGTTCGATGGTGAGCCCACCCGGCAGGTCTGCCAGCGCGTTGATGAGCGCCCGCAGCTCGGCGGGGGAGTCACCGTAAAGATTGAGATTGAAAGTCATTGTAAATCGCTCCTTTTATAAAAAGATTCTGTTGAATCTATGCTTTGCAGTTCGGAGCTGTTCTGTCCTGTGCCTTCGCAATGCTTCGCAGGGCCTCGCCCTTGCAATGCGTATCAACGCTTGGCCATGACGTGCTTTGCCTTTGCTGTACTGTGCTCTTCAAAGCGTGACTTTGCCGTAGCTTAGCAAACCGAAGCCCGGCCATCCAAAGCCGTTGCCATTCAGTGCCGTCCTATGCCTCTGCGCAGCTGGGCCTTCCTATGCCCTCGCAGGCCGTGGCTGTACTATCCTCTGCCTTTGCAAATCGGTGCTGTGCCTCGCTTTGCCTTTGCGGGTCACCGCGTTGCTAGGCCACCCGACGCCCTTGCTATGCTTCGCGGGGCCTAGCCATTGCCAAACGAAGCGGAGCGGAGCAATGCCCTTGCACTCAGCCCAGAAGGGTGTAGCGGAACCGGCCCTTGCCGGAGTTGCGCCATTGGCCGAGGCCCCGGAGCTGGCCGTAGTCCAGCCACTCCATCACCGCAGCCGCGTGGGCGTCGTCCATGCAGAGCACCTCAAACTCGCAGGTGCTGCCCGCCGGGATCTGCTCGCTGTTGGCGAGGCTCACCCTTTCGCCCTGCGCCGTCTGGGCGCGGAGAGGGCGCTGGCACTCGTTCATCTCGCCGAGAATCGTCAGGGGGATCTGGCGGGGGCTGACAAAGATGAGGCCGTCGATGATCTTCTTGTAGGCGGTGAGCTTCCCGCTCTCGTTGATGGCCCGCTTCTTGCCCTTCTCGTCCTTGCCGCCGATGCGGCCCAGCATCCCGCAGGCATCCTTGAAGAAGCCTTTGACTTGGTAATCGTATAGGATGGGCTGGCCCTCGGCGCTGCGGGGGAACACGGTCATCGCCTTGTCGGCTGCGGCCTCTGCGCCCAGCGCTGCCACCTCGTCCTCGATGGTGGCAGCGTCCGGGGATTTGCTGGCGATGTACTCCCGGGCCACATTCTGATTCGCGGGCCAAGTGCCCAGCAGCGGCTCGGTGAAGGTCAGTCTGACCTTGATGGTTTTCATGGTAGTTCGCTCCTTTTGATTTGTTCTGTGAGGATCACATACCTCGAGTATTGCTCCGGCTGGTGCCGGGCGTGGCTCACGATGCTGCGGAAAACAGGAACGCTGGACAACCCCAGCGCCTGCACGCAGTCCTCAGCTGTGCCGCAGGCCACGATCTCGTCGGTGGCGGCGAGGTAGATGGTGTACCATGCGACGGTGGGGCGGCTCATACGTCCCGGTGCTCCGCTTCTTCGGTGTAGCTGTCGTCTTCATCGAACAGGCCCTTGCTGGTGAGCACCAGCCCGCCCGCCAGTGCTGCGAGGATGGCGGGGGCAGTCTGAGCGGCCTCTGCCATATCCCAGCTGCCCCAGCGGACCAGTGCGAGGGCGGTGAGTGCGCAGGCGGTCTGGGCCACCTTGACGGCCCCGATGAGGGCCAGCAGGGCCACCACACCGGTGACGGCGATGTTATCATGCTTCTTCATGGTGTACCTCCTCCATCCGATCCATGAGGTCCGCGGCGCTTGTCATTATGCCGATGAGAGTCCCTGCCGGATCGGAGCGTTCTATGCAGACTGCGGCAACCGCTGCCGCGCAGAGGGCGGCAATCTCGAGGGGCGTGCCCTGCTCGTAGACCTTAGGATTTCCGTCCTCTCCGGTCTGGACTTTTAGCGTTGGACGCAGCTCATGGTTGTTGTTCATGGTGTACCTCCTCAGTAACAGTTGAATTCCTGATCCAGCAGGGTATCCAGCCGGATGGTCTTGCCCCGGCCCTGCCCACTCCAACCGTCCGGGTACTGCTGGGTGACGCGCTTCGCGGTGGTGCCCATCTGGGCGGCGGCCTGCTCCACCGTCAGGCGGATGCAGCCGAGGTTGCCGTAGATGGCTCTGTAGGCGTCATGCCATGCTTCCGGACGTTTCATGGTCGGGTCACTCCTTAATCCTTCTTAGCGCCGAACAGCATCAGGCGGAAGGTCTCGCGGCCCTTGGGCGTTACCATGGTCTGGGTGCCGTTCAAGGGAGCGCCGTTGCTGGTGTACTCTTTGGACTGGAACAGGCCGTCGTTCATGCAGGGGTCGGGAACCAGCTTGTTGCAGTGGTTCCGGTACAGGTACTTCCTCTCGACCAGCCACGCTACAAAGGTCCGGCGGGGGATGCGCAGGGCGTCGGCGGTCTCGTTCAGCCCGGTGAGCTGGTTCGCAGCTACCTGTTGGTCGAAGTAGTCGGCCTTGGGCTGCATGATCTCGTTGGCGGCGGTCAGCTTCGCGTTCTCAGCGGTGAGCCGGGCGTTCTTCTCCCGCTCGGCCTTGATCTGCTGGCAGAGCTGGATCACCGTGTCCGGGTTCAGGATCGCTTCCCGCAGCGCTGCGGGGGTCATGTAGTGACCGTTCTTGCGGATGCTGGGCAGCACCTCGGAGGTGACCCAGTCGGTGAACTTCTCGGCGGAGGGGAGCTTGCTGCCGAACACCAGCCGGTAAAGGTCGGACTCGGGGATGAAGTTCATCTCCTGCTCGCCGCTGTTGGTGGGGGAGTAACATTTCGTTACGCCCTTGCAGTGGTCGGTAAGAGCTTTGCGGGGATTGCTGTATCCGAGCGCCTTGGCGATGTCAGCACCGCAGAAGAGGGTGCGTTCGCCATCGTCCAACGTGCGGATACTCCCGAACTCGGGATGATTGAAAACTTGGATGTCGGCCATCATTGTCCTCCAGTTTTAATGTTGTTAAATCACAACTTTTTCGGCAAAAAGAAATACTGACCGATGTCCGTGGGCTGGATGCTCAACAGGGCGCAGATGCGGTCGATTTCATCCTGTCGGAAGACATAGTTTCCGGCCAACTTCTGACAGAACTGTCCCTCGCTGATTCCGGCTTTTTCCGCCAGCTCTTTTTGGGTCAGCCCGCAGTCCCGGATGCGTCCTCGCAGCAGGGTATAATCCATGTCGGGCATATGTTTCACCTCCTGTTTGAAATGTTGTGGATTCGCAACCACGGCCTCAGTGTATCACCCCGGTTCCTGATTGTCAACACAAAAATAGAGATTTCACAATTTTTATCGCAAACGGTATTGATTTTTCGCAACTGATAAATTATACTTACACTAGACCGAAAAGAAAGGGGTTATCCTTATGGCAAAAAAGACAGCAACTTTCGCTCAACGCCTACGGGAGGGCTTAACGATGCGGGGGATGAAGCAGATTGAGCTGGCTACGCTTTCTGGCATCTCGAAGTACAGCATCTCGCACTACCTCAAGGGAGATTGGGAAGGGAAACAGGACGCAGTGTATGAACTGGCCCGGGTACTGGATGTATCGGAAGCATGGCTCATGGGGTATGATGTCCCGCCTGAGAGAAAGACGGTGGCAAAAGGTGCTCCTGCAATCCCTCCCGGCTTTATCCCGCTGCCCAAGATGAAGAAGGTGCCGCTCATCGGTGCCATCGCCTGCGGCGACCCCATCACCGCCCTCCAGAACCGGGAAGGGGAGGCGGACGCCCCGGAGGATATGCGCTGTGATTTCGCCCTCAAGTGCCACGGCGACAGCATGACCGGCGCGGGCATCTACGACGGGGACACCGTATTCATCCGAATCCAGCCCGAAGTGGAGAACGGCGAGATCGCTGCGGTACGAATCGGCGAGGAAGCTACACTGAAAAGAGTTTACTACAGCGGCGATACTTTGACCCTGATGCCCGCCAACGCCGCTTACGCCCCGATGGTCTATACCGGCGAGACCTTGAACGACGTGCAGATCGAGGGCAAGGCCGTCGGCTGGTTGCACTGGGTCTGACCTCCCGGGAAAGCGTTCTGACTACAGGACTACAAAACTACGTCAATCCCTATAAATCCCTCACGGGAAGGCTATAAGGCTATATATACGCGTGTATATTCTTATTTTCTTCTATTCAGGGTCTGTATAAGGATTATGGTAGACAACGTATACAAAACCCAAAAACCCGCATGAACACTCACTTTTTCCTGACTACAAGCGTTGCGCAGGTTTGTAGTCGCCTGAAAGAGGTCTTTGTAGACAAAAAAAAACGCCCCCGGTGCGGATGCATCGAGGGCGGGGAGGAATCGAATGACAAAAGATGCTGAGAGGGTGCTGCTTGAACTGTATCGAGCCTACTCCGCTCGAAGAGAAAGCATGGACCGCTCAAGGGCCAGAAACTTTTCTTCGGATGAAACGGCAGAAGCCCTTGGCGGGGCGATCGGTATGGATGCCCATGACGCAATGCGTGAGCTGCAAGCGGGCGGCTTCCTTGAACTTTATTTTCTGGACGGCTGCTGCCTAAGTGCATCGGCCATCGAATACGGCGAGACCGCGGTGGAGCGCAAAGTCGAAAAAGCGCTGGACGTATGGAGCAAGATACACTAACCGAGCTTTAGGGTGTCCGTGTCGATGCGGAGGGTCAGCTCGGCGGGGCCTCCGGCCTCGCATTTGAGGGCAAAGCCCTTGACCCTGTTGATCTCGGTGCCGTTTATCTTCAGCGAAAACTTCCGCTGTTCTTCGTCGAGCATGATCTCGACTTTATTCGGGGGATTCGGCATAGACGTAACTCCTTTCTTTTCTCTTGAAGCTCAGTATACCCCTGAAACGCAGACCTGACCGTTATAAAATGCAAAAACGCCCCGGTGTTGGCGCACCGAAGCGTTTTGATAGACTGGCTTACCGGATGGCGGTACAACACAGAGCTACACGGCTGTATTGTACCACCATCGGGCAGGCTTGTCAAAGTGTACCCTGATGGAGGTAGTAAAAATATGGGAGCAACAAAAAAGACGATGGCCCGCCGCCCGGATGGACGGGTGAGCATCAACCGCCGGGTGGGGCTGCCGAAGCCCCGCATCTTTTACGGCAAGACCAAGGCCGAGGCGGAGCGCAAATACCAGCAGGCCGTGCTGGATTACAAAATCGCCAGCAAAGAGGACAAGGACAAGCGCTACACGTTCCGGGTGGTGTCGGTGGCTTACGAGGAGTACATCAAGAGCGATGCCTCGCCGGTGCGCCGGGGCACCGTGAACGCCTATCACAAGAACTTCGCGCCGATGAGAGCGTACTTTGGCGATACTCCGATGAAGAACATCGATGCTCAGGCGGTGCGCGGGTATCTGGAACTGCTGAAAACGCAGGGCAAGAGCAAGCACTCGGTCAAAAATGCGAAGAGCGTGCTGTCCTGCATCTTCTCCTACTGGTGCGCGGAGTACCACGGCACGAGTAACCCGGTGCTACTGGCGAAGCTCCCGGCGGGCCTGCCGGACGGTGATAGGGAAGAGCCGACCGAAGAGCAGCGGGACATCATCAACGCCCATCCCGAGGGCTGTGGCTTCTGGGCGTATCTGTTCGAGTACACCGGCCTGCGGATGGGTGAGGCCAACGGCCTGCAGTGGAAGAACGTAGACCTCGATGCTGGTACGATCACCCCGGTGCAGGCCATGCCGTGGGACAGGAACCAGCCCTATAAAGAGCTGCTGAAAACGAAGAACTCTTACCGCACTCTCCCCATTTTGTCGCCGTTGCGGCCCCTGCTGGAGGCGGAGAGGGCAGGGCACAGCCCGGAGGATTATGTCATGTCCGGCACGTCCAAGCCCCTGACACAGTCGCAGTACAGTCGCCGGTGGGTCATGTACTGCCGGGAGCTGGGGTTATGCACCAGCTACACCCGCGAGGCGAAAATCGCGGCGACGTCTCTGCGTCCGGAGCGCACCGTGACCCGGGTGGAGTATCGGGCGACGGTCACGGCTCACCAGTTCCGGCATCTGTTTGCAACAAATCTCTTCTACGCGGGCGTTCCGGATATGGTGGCGCAGCAGCTTTTGGGCCACGCCGACATCATGACGACCCGGCGCGTCTACCAGCACCTCCGGGAGGACGAGAGCCAAAAATACACGGCGATGCTGGACGCCTACGTGAGCGGGAAAGCCTGATTCTCGGGCAGGGGTAGTAATTTTGAAGTCAGAACATGAAAAAGAACGATAATGTGTCGAGCCACCCGTATTCAAATCCCCTCCCTCGCACCAAAGTCGAAACCTGCATGAATACTGGAAAATCCAGTGTTCATGCGGGTTTTTCGTTGTGTGAGAAACTTCAGGTCCGGTCGAAGGTGTGAAGGGGCGTTTCCTTGTTCTGCGGCAAAACTCCATAGAGTTGAAATGCGTTGGAAACATCCATCGCCACAAAGGAGATGCAGACGTCAAGGTGCAGGAGAGGTGCCTTGACCCTGCTGTACGATTTCTGCTCGTCAGCACAAAAAAACCTCCTGCGCCGGAAAACCGGAGCAGGAGGCTTCATTTTGTTGTATGATGAGGGAACCGTAATTTCTGATTTCACACCCGATAATGAATGAAGAACGCTATCGAAAAATGGAACAGAGACGTGATGTTTCAGCCTGCCTGCTGGTGCTTATCCAGCCGCATCTTATCGGCGATCATGGCGATGAACTCGCTGTTGGTGGGCTTGCCGCGCAGGTTGTGGATGGTGTAGCCGAAATAAGAGTTCAGGGTGTCCACATCGCCCCGGTCCCATGCCACCTCGATGGCGTGGCGGATGGCGCGCTCTACCCGGCTGGCGGTGGTGTCGTTTTTCTTGGCGATCTCCGGGTAGAGGCGCTTGGTGACGGCGTTGATGTACTCCGGCTCATTCATGGTGAGCAGGATGGCATCCCGCAGGAACTGGTAGCCTTTGATGTGGGCGGGGACACCGATCTGGTGCAGAATGTCGGTGACTTTCAGCTCGTCGCTGTCCACGCTGGCCGTGATGAGGCGCTTCTGGTGGCCGTGGGCGACTTTGAGCACCCGGCTGGCGAGGACATTTTCATCGAAGGGCTTGACAAAGTAGTAGGCGAAGCCCTCGTCCAGCAACTCCTGCACCATCTCCTCGCTCTGGAACGCGCCGGTGACAAAGAAGGTGGTGTGTGTCCCACCGGCGGCGACATATTTCTGCTTGACGGCCAGCGCGTCCAGCCCGGGCATGAAGGCGTCCAGCAGAACGACCTGCGGCCGTACCGCAAGCATCTTCTGCAAGATCTGAAGCCCGTCTTTTTCCACGACGGTCACTTCCACGCCCTTTTGCTCCAGCGCATCCCGGCAGGCCGCCGTAACATCCGCACTGGTATCCGACATCAAAAATCTTACTTTATCCATCGTACTTTCCTCCAATGTGTGCAGTTCCCTTTACGCTCTATATTTTACCATAATTTACCATGGAATGCAACAGGAAATTTTTACAATTTCTGGGATTTTCATAAAAATTTTCCGGCTCATTCCGTTCTCTGCATTTCGGCGGCGTTTTTTGCCTGTTCCAACATGGTCTGGGCGAAAATGCCATAGCCCCGGGTGGGGTCGTTGACCAGAACATGGGTCACAGCGCCCACAAGACGTCCGTTCTGGAGGATGGGGCTGCCGCTCATGCCCTGTACGATGCCGCCGGTGGAGGACAGAAGGGTGGGGTCTGTCACCCGGATGACCAGATTCCGCCGGGGGTCAGCATCACTGACCCGCTCGATCTGGATGCGATAGGTGCGGGGCGTGCCGCCCTCGGTGGTGGCCCATATCTCGGCAGGGCCGGTGGCGACCTCCTGCGCGAAGGCGACCTCCCGCAGCTGGCCCGGAAAGTGGGTGCGGGTGGTGCCGTAGACGCCATTCTCACCGTTGATGCGGATGGTGCCGATGGCGTGGGCGCTCAGAAAATGCCCCTTCAGCTCGCCGGGGCTTCCGGCAGTGCCCACGCTGCATCCGGTGATCTCGCAGGGGACGATCTCGCCGCTGCGAAGGGCGACGCTTTCGCCGGTGTCGCTGTCGCTGATGGGGTGGCCCAGCCCCGCAAAAACGCCAAGCTCTTCGTCCGCGAAGGTCAGGGTGCCCACCCCGGCAGAGGAGTCCCGCACCCACATCCCGGCCCGCCACTGTCCGGAGGCACTGTCCCACACCGGGGTCAGAGTGGTCAACTTCTGCTCGCCGCTGCGGATATATACGACCTCCACGGCCTGCCCCTCGGCAGCGTCCAGTGCTTCCTTTACGGCATCGTTGCTCTCGGTGCGAGTCTGCCCGATGCAGATGACCCGGTCGCCGAGACGTAGCCCCGCTGCCTTGGCAGGATTCGATGTGCCGCCGCTGGCCTGCCCGATCTCGGAGAACCCTACGATGAGTGCCCCTTCGGAGAACATCTTGACGCCGAAGGGGGTGCCGCAGACCGTCACCTTGGGCCGCTCTGCCACCACGGCCCGGATGGTCTTGATGGGGAACCAGCCGCCCAGCGTCAGGGTGGTCTGGTAGCTGCCCACGGCCCGGGTGCTGGCGACGTTCTGGCTCCCATGGCCGCTCTGCGGCTCGACCCACTGGAAGCGGGGGAGCGATAGGGCCTGTCCCGGTTCCAGGTAGACCCGGTCCGGCAGGCTGCTGTACAGCCAGCCCAGAGCCGCAGCGAGGGCCAACAGCAGATACGCCGCCGCAAGCCCTGCCCGCTGCTGCCATGACCGGTGCTTTTTCTTCACGCCGAGGGCCTCCCTTGCTGTTTTTGGGGTTATTATGCGCCAAGAAAGGGAGAATTATCACCCGGCAGTTGACTTTTGCCGCGAATCTTGTTACTATAAATAAAGTTTCCGTGCGGGAGTGGCGGAATGGCAGACGCGCTGGTTTTAGGCACCAGTTCCAACGGAGTGAGGGTTCGACCCCCTTCTCCCGCATAAAAAATGGCCCCAAGCCCATGCTTGGGGTCATTTTTTATCTTGCGGAGAAGAGGGGTCGAACAGCACGGCCGCCCGCAGGCGGCAAGCAATCAGCCCGGCAATCTCGAGGAGAGTCTGCCAGCGCGGCTTGACGAACACCCACAGAATCCCTATACTATAAGGAGTAGAAGAAATACGAAATAAACAAGAGAAGGGACTGTGTAAATCCCCGTATGCTGAAAATCGCATTCTGTGACGACGAAACCGCAGAGATCGCGCAGCTGGAAGAGCTGCTGAAAGAATATGCCACTGCCCGAGGGCAGGAATTTGTCCATACATCCTACCAAAGCTCGGTGGAGCTGATGGCAGACATCGAGAAGGGCGAACGCTTCGACATCATGCTGCTGGATATTCTGATGCCGGGCGAGAACGGGATGACGGCGGCCCGAGAGGTTCGGGAGCACGACACCAACGTAAAGATCATCTTCCTTACTTCAAGCCCGGAGTTTGCGGTGGAGTCCTATGCGGTGGATGCGTGGTATTACCAGCTCAAGCCCATCCGGCAGGAGGACTTTTTCCGCCTGATGGACTCGGCCTGTGCCGCCTGCAGCAAAGAACAGACCCACAGCCTCATCCTCCGCAGCAAGAGCGGCATCGTCCGGGTGGAGCTGGAAAAGCTGGTCTACTGCGAGGTGATGGGCCGGACGCTCACCTTCCACCTGAACAGCGGGGTCGTGCTGGAGAGCATGGGCCGTCTGGACGACCTCTGCGATCAGCTCGTGCCCTACCCGAACTTCCTCCGCCCCCACCGCTCCTTCCTCATCAATATGGAGTACATCGCCAACATCGCAGCCCGCTCCATCACGATGCAGGACGGGGCCGAGGTGCCGGTGCCCCACGGAAAATATTCGGAGCTGAAAAACCGCTACCTGAGCTATATTTTTGACCGAAAGCAGGTGGTCATGTAGTGAACGCTCTTACTGTACCAAACGGCGTTGCCGTGGCGCTCTTTGGCATCGTGCTCTCGGCAGCGTTCTGTGACATCAGCTGGACGAAGAAGAACTGCATTATATTGGCGGTCGGCTCAGCAGCCATCCTCCTGCTGCAGGGGGCCATCACCTTCGGGGCGAGCTGGGATGCGATGCAGGAGCTGTATCCCTTTACGACCCATCTGCCGCTTGCCATCATCCTCAGCGTCCTCAGCGGAAAATGGCTCTGGCCCACCATCTCGGTGCTGGCGGCATATCTGTGCTGTCAGCTCCGGCGCTGGGTGGCACTGCTGGTCATTGCGATGGTACCGGGCATCGACTGGCTGCAGCCCGCCGTCGAGATTGTGGTCACGCTGCCGCTGCTGGCGGTATTGCTGCGCTATGTTGCCCCGGCGGCCCGCAGCTTTGCCCGGTATCCGCGCTCGATGCAGCTTCTGTTCGGGGTAGTGCCGCTGGCAGGCTACCTTTTCGACTATGTGACCCGCATTTATACGAGCCTCCTCGCCGACGGCAATCAGGCAGCGGTGGAATTCATGCCCTTCGTGTGCAGCGTGGCGTATATCGTCTTTGTCCTCCGGGTCTCGGCAGAGGAGAGCGCCCGCGGCCAGCTCGAGCAGACCCGGAACAACCTCAAGCTGCAGGTCGGTCAGGCGGTGCGGGAGATCGAGGCCTTGCGCACCTCCCAGCAGCAGACCCGCGCCTACCGCCACGACCTGCGCCACCATCTGCAATACATCTCCGCCTGCATCGAGAACGGCAGGGGAGAGCAGGCGCAGGAGTACATCCAGAGCATCTGCTCCGAGATAGAGGCCAGCAAGGTGACGATCTACTGCGAGAACGAGGCTGCGAACCTCATCTTCTCGTCCTTTGCAGGCCGGTCGGAGAGCTGCGGTGTGCCGCTCAACATTCAGGCTCATATCCCGCAGCTTATCTCGGTGGCTGAGACAGATCTCTGCGTGCTGCTCTCCAATGCGCTGGAAAATGCGCTTCGGGCCTGCCGCAGGATGAAAGCGGAGAATGGCCCTGTATACATTGAAGTTACTGCCCGGGAAAAGAACGGGCATCTCTTTTTGCAGTTCGTCAATCCCTGTCCGGAGGGGATACAGTTTGAAAACGGCCTGCCGGTGACCCATGCCGAAGGACACGGCATCGGTGTGCGCAGCATCTGCGCCATCGTAGAAAAGTACAAGGGGCTTTCGGACTTTTCGGTGCAGGAGGGGCGCTTCATTCTCCGCGTTTCCCTGTGAACCGGGTCGATTGAGAGCAGTTTTGGGGCGAATCGTGTCAAACTGCCCGCCGCAGGGGCAGAAAAGAGTATACTAGAACCAGACAAAATGTGCTCTCCGAATATCGCACAAGGAGGAAAAGTTTTATGAAACGTATCACTTCTCTTGCACTCAGCGCGGCACTTTTGGCTTCGCTTTCGACACCGGTGCTGGCCGCGCCGGCCATCTCTGTGGATGCGGCCCCTACGGCAGCTGTGCTGGAAGAGGAAAACTCTTTGTGGGAGCTTCCGCAGGCAGACACGCCGGACATGAGCAACACGGTCTGGTCGTTTGCCGGCGGCTACATCGACGGCGGCGAGATGACTCAGGCCGAGATGGACGAGTCTCTGGCGGCATACGGCGGTACGCTGCAGTTCACCTTTGATGCCGCAGGCGGCGCAAAGATGATCCAGGGCGGCGGCACGCTGAACGGCACTTACCAGTATCTCGACGACGGCAGCGTGGGCGTCATCTTCGACTACAACAGCGAGGAGCTGCGCTACGCCTGCATCTTTACCTGGACGGACGAGGACGAGCTGCTCATGGTCGCCATCTCGGATGTGGAGGGTGCCGACGGCATTTACTTTGTCCAGTAAATTTGTTTCATCGTGTCTTTCGGATGCGATGCAAATAAGCCTTGTCCGGGTTTCCGGCTTCGTTGGCTGCTTTCAGCGGAAAGGCAGCTTGCCCTGCGGGAGTCGGGATGCCCACCCCGGACAAGGCTGGAGGAATCAGAGACAGGCCCGGCAGAGTTTTCTGCCGGGTTTGTTCGTTTTCCGGGGCGGAGAGAAGGACTTTCCAGAAAAAAGTGCAAAAAAGTCAAAATATCCTCTTGCAATTTTTCCGGAGAGTGATATAATATTAAGGCAATCGTTTCCAAGGCCGCTCGAGGGGGTAGCCGATATTGAAGGTTGTGATGGGCACATACATTAAATATGGCCCCAATAAGTCAGAACCAGAAATGAGGTGAAAAGAATGAAACAGGGTATCCATCCGAACTACGTTGACTGCACCATCACCTGCGCTTGCGGCAACGTCATCAAGACTCGTTCCACCAAGCCCGAGATCCACGTCGAAGTTTGCTCCAAGTGCCATCCTTTCTACACTGGTAAGCAGAAGCTGGTTGACTCCGGCGGACGTGTTGAGCGCTTCAATAAGCGCTTCGGCCGTAAGTAATTGCATCGATTACTGGTCATCCAAGAGCGTCGTTCCCCTTGCGGGGAGCGGCGCTCTTTTTTGCGTCCGGGCGCAGAAAATGCCGAAACAGCGCCAGAAAAGCAATATTTGGAAACACACACAGGTTTATCTTATTTCTGACACATTTTCGGGCTAAAATGATGCAGACATTCCCAATAACTTCTTGAAAAAAGGAGCGTTTTTTGTGATAGAAGTATCTCACCTTACGAAGCGCTACAGCAGCCGCCTCGCCGTGGACGATGTATCCTTCACGGTGGAGGATGGCGTCATCTACGGCCTGCTTGGCCCGAACGGCGCAGGCAAATCTACCATCATGAACATCCTCACCGGGTATCTCGCTGCCACCGAAGGGCAGGTGACGGTAGCGGGCCACCCGCTGCCCGAGGAAGCCGACGCCGCCAAGGCCTGCGTGGGCTACCTGCCGGAACAGCCGCCCCTCTACCCGGAGATGACGGTGGCCGAGTATCTCGACTTTGCCGCGGAGCTGAAGGGCGTGAAGAAAGCTGACCGCCCCGCACAGGTGCAGTCCGCCGCCCGCCGCACCGGGCTGGAAGACGTTCTGCCCCGACTCATCCGCAGCCTGTCGAAGGGCTACCGCCAGCGGGTAGGCGTGGCACAGGCGCTGCTGGGCAGCCCGAAGCTCATCATTCTGGACGAGCCGACGGTGGGCCTCGACCCGGCGCAGGTCATCGAGCTGCGCCGCCTCATCCGGGAGCTGGGCTGCACCCACACGGTCATCCTGTCCAGCCACATCCTCAGCGAAGTAAAGGCCGTCTGCGATAAGGCACTCATCCTGTCGCAGGGGCATCTGGCCGCCGTGGTGGACCTTACGGAAGAGCAGCGGGATCTGGAAGAGCTTTTCCTTGCACTGACAGCTCCGGAAGCGGCTTCGGACAAAAAGGAGGACTGACGATGTTTGCCATCTACAAGCGGGAGCTGCGCAGCTTTTTCCACGGCATGATGGGCTATGTGCTCACAGCCTTTCTGCTGGCGGCCTCCGGCATCTATTTTCTGGCGCTGAACCTCGGCTACGGTCTGACGGATTTCGGCTATTATACACTTTACCGCACCATTTTTATGCTTCTGCTCTATTTTCCGGTGCTGGCCATGCGCTCGCTGGCCGAGGAGCGCCGCGCCCGCACCGACCAGCTGCTCCTCACCAGCCCGGTGTCGGTGTGGGGCATCGTGGCGGGCAAGTATCTGGCTCTCTGCACCGTATTCGCGCTGCCCTGTCTGGCCGACGGCGTCATGATCGTGGTGCTCTGGCTGCTGGGCAGCACGGCCTCGGCCTGCGGTGCGAATTTTGCTGCGCTGCTGTGCTATTTTCTGCTGGGCTGTGCGGCCATCGCGGTCTGTGAGTTCTGCTCCGGCCTCACAGAGAACCAGATCATCGCGGCGGTCATGGGCTTTTCGGCCCTGCTGCTGGCCTATATGATGCCCAGCCTCCGCAGTATGTTCAACGCGGGCAGCGCGGTGGCGCTGGTGGTCTTTACGGCCCTGTCGGCGGGGGCATCCCTTGCACTGGGTCTGCGCACCCGGAGCTTTACGCTGGGCTGCTTTGTGTTCGCGGCCCTCTGTGCCGGTCTGAGCGCGCTGTTCCTCCTGCGCAGCACATGGCTCACCGAGGCCTTCAGCGCCGTGCTGAGCGCCCTCTGCCTCTTTGCGCCCTTTGAAGAGTTCGTCAACAACAGCTTCTCTATCCCCACGCTGGTCTATTACCTGACGACGGCGGTGCTCTTCCTCTTCTTTACGGCGCGGGGCATCGAGAAGCGCCGCTGGAACTGAAAGGGGGACTGACCATGAAGAAATTCGAGAAAAAGAGCGCAGGCCCGCTGGAACGCCTCCGCCTGAAAAGCGGCATATACGCCGCCTCTTTCACCGTGCTGGCCATCCTGCTGGCTGTCCTGCTCAACCTCATCGTCCGGGCTGTCCCGGCGAAGTACACCGAGTTCGACCTTTCGGAGGCGGGGCTTTACTCCCTCAGCGACAGCTCCAAGGAGATCGCCCGGGGCCTTACGCAGGATGTGAACATCTATTATCTGGCCGAGACGGGCAGCGAGGACGCCATCCTCACAAAGCTGCTGGACCGCTACGCCTCCGAGAGCAGCCACATCCGGTGGGAGCGGAAAGACCCTGCTGTTTACCCGACCTTTGCAGCCCAGTATGGCGTTCAGTCGGCGGAGAACGGCAGCCTCATCCTCGTCTCGGGGGAGAAGAGCGTCGTGCTGGAAGCATCGGACCTCTACGATTACGACTACTCCGACTACTACGCCACCGGCAGCTACAGCGTGACCTTCGGAGGCGAAAACAAGCTCACCGCTGCCATCTACCGCGTCACCAGCGGCGAGACGCTCCACGCCTACTACACCACCAACCACGGCGAGCAGGCCCTGACGGACACCCTCATCGACGCCTTGGAGGGCCAGAACCTCGCGGTCAGCCCCCTCGACCTGCTGACGGATGCCATCCCTGACGACTGCGACCTGCTCATCGTCAACACCCCGCAGCAGGACTTTGCAGCGGCGGGCAGTCTCGTGGATGAGATGTCGGCCCTCCGCGCCTATCTGAAAAGCGGCGGACGCCTGATGCTCACCACCGACAGCTACTACTCCACCCCAAACCTCGACGCCCTGATGGCCGAGTTCGGCCTGAGCCGGACGCCGGGCCTTGTGGTGGAGGGGGACAGCGGCCACTCCCTGAGCGGCTACCCCTACTATCTGCTGCCCGACTACGCCGAAGACACCGGGAGCGGCACACTGGACGGCATCGACACCAGCCGCCGGGTGCTGCTTCAGATGGCGCAGGGCATCACCCTCACCGAGACGGAGGGCGTCACCTCCGAGCCTCTGCTGGTCAGCTCGGAAAGCTCCTACAGCAAGACGGCAGGCTACGAGATGACCACCGCCGGGCAGGAGGAGGGCGACCCCGACGGTCCCTTCACGCTGGCGGCTTACGCCTCCAACAACGCCACCGGCGCTGAGGTCATCTGGGTCAACTGCGGCAATATGGACAACGAGGCCGTCTACCAGACCGTCCCCGGCAACGTGACTTTCTTACAGGGCTGTGCGGCCGCTCTGGCCGGGCAGAAGAGGACGACCCTCGTGGAGTCCAAGGCGCTGGAGGCTGCGCCCATCACCATCCCGAACCACACCGCCGCCGCGCTGGGGCTGGTGTTCGTCCTCATCCTTCCGGCGGCTGTGCTGGCCGTGGGTGCAGTGGTCGTACTGCTGCGCCGCCGCAGATAAAGGGGGCAGGGCGATGAAAGCAAAACAGCGCACCCTTGTGTTCCTGCTGGTGCTCGTCCTCGCCGCCGGGGTGGCGCTGGCCCTGCTGACCCACGAGAACCGGAAAGCCGAACAGGCCGCCAGCGAGGCTAAGGACGGGAGCATCCCCCTGCTGGACGTGACCGGAGACACGCTGGAACAGGTGACAGTCCAGTATGAAGGAGAGACCCTGACCCTTCTGCCCGGCGATGGGTGGACGCTGGCCGAGGACCCGGACTACCATCTGGACGACTCTGCCTGCGACACCATCCGCACCGCGCTGGCAGACATGAGGGCAAAGCGCCAGCTCGAGGCACAGCCCGGTGAGGACTACGGTTTCGATGCGCCCCGGCTTGTCGTGAATGTGACGGCGGCGGGGGAGCGCACCACCCTCACGGTAGGGGCTGAGAACCCTGTCACCGGCGACGTCTACGTCCGCCGGAACGGGGAGGACGCGGTCTACGCCGTGGACGCGGCCAAGTTCCGCTGCATGGAACAGACCAAAGCCGGGCTGTTCGGGGCGTTCAGCCCGGCGGGCATCACCGTCTCGGACATCGAGGCCCTGCGCTATACCCTCCAGAGCGGCGAGGTGGTCCGCCTGCAGGCGGTCTCTCAGCCCACCGGGGCCGACAGCACGGCCTATCAGACCGTCTGGCGGCTTACAGATGCGCCGGATGCTGCACTGGACACCGACAAGACGGATGCCCTGCTGGCCGCGCTGGCCAGCTATGTCACCGGGCAGGACACTTCCGCAGACCCCTCCGCCTGCGGCTTCGATGACCCGCTGGTGACGGCGGAGGTGACGACAGCAGACGGCACGGCTGTCCTGACCTACGCCATCGGCACCGACGGCTATTATATGAGGGTGTCGGGGGACGACTCGGTCTACACCGTGGACGGCCAGACCGTGGCGGCACTCTGTCAGACCGCAGAGCAGTTAAAATAGGCTTTTCCCGGGCAGCATCCCTGCCCGCTCAGGCGCCCGCGCGCCGGCTCTCCTTTTGGGAGAGCTTTTTTGTTGCAGCGAGAGATGGATGGATGCAGGTCAAAGTTTCGGCAAACATCAGCAGAGCGATTGACATTTTGACAAAGATTGTTTAAGATAGACAAGAAAGGGCAGAATAACTGCGCAATGTTACGGTCGTCATGGATGTTGTGCGGGGAAAAGTCACCCTAGTGCGAAAGAGGGATGGGGCGAAAGACCCCTTCTTTTTTCGTATCTGAGTTACAAGGAGGATATAGGAAAAAATGAACAACTCGGTGATCGTTTCACTGCGAGACATCGTAGTGGACTTTGATGGTCAGCGCATTCTGGATGGGCTGAACCTCGACATCCATGACAAAGAGTTTGTGACGCTGCTGGGACCCTCCGGCTGCGGCAAAACCACCACCCTCCGCCTCATCGCAGGCTTTCTGGAGCCGACCTCCGGCAAGGTGCTGCTGAAGGGCGAGGACATCACGGGCGTACCGCCCTACAAGCGTCCGGTGAACACCGTGTTTCAGAAGTACGCGCTGTTCCCCCATCTGAACGTCTTCGAGAATGTAGCCTTCGGCCTCCGCCTCAAGAAGATGGACGAAGAGACCATCCGCCGCAAGGTGCGGGATATGCTGGAGGTCGTGGGCCTGAAAGGCTTCGAGCGCCGCAGCATCGGCCAGATGTCCGGCGGCCAGCAGCAGCGCGTGGCCATCGCACGCAGTCTGGTCAACGAGCCGGAGATCCTGCTTCTGGACGAGCCTCTGGGTGCACTGGACCTCAAGCTGCGCAAGGAGATGCAGCTGGAGCTGAAGCGTCTGCAGCGCGAGATGAACATCACCTTCATCTACGTCACCCACGATCAGGAAGAGGCCCTGACCATGTCCGACACCGTCGTCGTCATGAACGGCGGCAAGGTGCAGCAGATCGGCACCCCCGAGGACATCTACAATGAGCCGAAGAACGCTTTCGTGGCAGACTTTATCGGTGACTCCAACATCGTGGACGGCGTGATGCACCGCGATTTCCTCGTCTCCTTCTCGGGCGTGGATTTCCCCTGCGTGGACCGCGGCTTTTCCCGGGAGCAGAGCGTGCAGGTGGTCGTCCGTCCCGAGGACATCGAGGTGGTCTCCCCGGTGGAGGGCCAGCTGGTGGGTGTCGTCAATGACGTCATCTTCAAGGGTGTCCACTTTGAGATGCACGTCGAGTGCGAGGGCCGTGAGTGGCTCATCCACTCCACCCGCGCCTGCACGCCCGGCGAGACCATCGGTATGCGCATCGGCCCCAACGAGATCCATATCATGGCGCGTTCAGAGGGGTGAGGCCGCATGAAGATTTACGATAAGAAGCTGGCCTATCCGTACTTTGTATGGATGGTGCTGTTCACAGTGGTGCCCTTGTTCATCGTGGTGTACTACGCCCTGACCGATGCCAGCGGCAGCTTTACGCTGAATAATCTGGTGGCCATCAGCGGCTATGGTTCGGTGTTTGCCCGGAGCCTGCTGCTGGCCCTTATTGCCACGGTCGTCTGCCTCATCCTCGCGTTCCCGGTGGGGTACTTCCTCTCCCGGCTGCGCGTCAACAAGCAGCACATCATGCTGATGCTGGTGATGCTGCCCATGTGGATGAACTTCCTGCTGCGCACCTACGCATGGATGGGCCTGCTGAGCGTCAACGGCCCCGTGAATGCGGTGCTGGGCGTGTTCGGCCTCGGTCCTTACACCATGCTGAACACCTCCGGCGCTGTGGTGCTGGGCATGGTGTACAACTATGTGCCCTATATGATCCTGCCCCTCTACACCAGCATGACCAAGATCGACCAGAGCATCGTGGAGGCGGCGCAGGATCTGGGGGCTTCCACCACCAAGACCCTGCTGCGGGTGCTCATCCCCATGAGCGTGCCCGGCATCAGCACCGGCATCACGATGGTGTTCGTCCCGGCGGTGTCCACCTTCGTCATCAGCCGTATGCTGGGCGGCGGCTCCAACCTGCTCATCGGAGACCTGATCGAGATGCAGTTCCTCGGCAACAGCTACAACCTCAACGTCGGCTCTGCCATGAGCCTCGTGCTGATGATCATCGTGCTGCTCTGCATGAGCTTCACGTCCAGCTTCGACGAGGATGAGATGGAGGGTGTGTCCTGATGAAAACGAAACATCTGCGTCTGATGCAGCGCGCCTATGTCATCCTGTTCTTCTGCTTCATGTACCTGCCCATCGCGTATATGATCGTGTTCAGCTTCAACCAGAGCAAGGGCTACTCGCTCTTCACCGGCTTCACCCTCAAGTGGTACACCAGCCTTTTCCACAATGCGTCGATCCTGCACGCGCTGTGGGTGTCGCTGGAAGTGGCCCTCATCTCGGCCATCATCGCCACGGTGCTGGGCACGGCGGCCTCTCTGGGCATCGCGTCCATGGGCCGCAAGAGCCGTCTGCTGGTGACGAACATCACCTATATCCCGGTGGTCAACCCCGAGATCATCACCGGCATCTCGCTGATGCTGCTCTTTGTGGCGTACCAGCGCTTCGCGGGCGGGCTGGACTTCCTGCCCGACAGCATCATGGGCCTGCCCACGCTGCTCATCGCCCACATCGCGTTCAATGTACCGTATGTCATCTTCAACGTCACGCCCAAGCTCAAGCAGCTGGACATCAAGCTGTATGAGGCGGCACTGGACCTCGGCTGCGACCCCAAGCAGGCGTTCTTCAAGGTCATCCTGCCCGAGATCAGCCCGGCCATCTTGTCAGCCTTCCTCATCTGCCTGACCTACTCCATCGACGATTTCATGATCTCCTATTTCAACTGCGGCACGGTGGAGACGCTGCCCATCGCCATCTACTCCATGACCCGCAAGAAGGTCAGCCCGGAGATCTACGCGCTGTCCACCATCATGTTCGTGGTCATCCTGACCATCATCCTCGTCTCCAACGCCATGGAGAGCCGCGGCTACCGCCGCGACCAGCGTGCACTGAGAGGAGGAGATGCGAAATGAAGCGCTTTGTCATTCTTCTGCTGACGGCTGTGCTGGCGCTGACCATGCCGCTGTCGGCTCTGGCTGCGGGCCAGATCGAGGTCACGGAGGATGTGTCGGTCTCGGATGACTACGACTGGACCCGCTTCAAGGGCCAGAACGTCACCCTGAACGTCTACAACTGGGGCGAGTATATCTCCAACGGCTCAGACGACAGCGTGGACGTGGTGGCCGCCTTCGAAAAGCTCACCGGCATCAAGGTCAACTACACCACCTTTGACTCCAACGAGTCCCTCTACGCGAAGCTGAAATCCGGCGCGGCCAACTACGATGTCATCATCCCGTCGGACTACATGGTCGCCAAGATGATCTCGGAAGGGATGCTGAAACCGCTGGACTACAGCAACATCCCGAACTTTGCGAACATCGACGAGGCCTACCGCAACGCAGATTACGACCCCGAAAACGCCTATACGGTGCCCTATATGCTCTGCACCACCGGCATCATCTACAACACGACGATGGTGGACGAGGCCCCGGCCAGCTGGGCCGACCTGTGGGATGAGCAGTACGCGGGCAATATCCTGATGTTCAACAACAGCCGCGATGCCTACGCCATCGGTGCGTTCAAGAGCGGAAACAGCATCAACCCCCAGACCACCGAAGAGGTGGACGCTGTGGTGGAGGAGCTGAAGGCTCAGAAGCCGCTGGTACAGGCCTACGTCATGGATGAGATCTTCGATAAGATGATCGGCGGCGAGGCGGCGGTCGGCGTCTACTACTCCGGCGACGCCATCACCATGATCGACGACAACCCCGATCTGGCCTGGGTGTTCCCGGAGGAGGGGACGGTGCTGTCGGTGGACAGCATGGCCATCCCCGCCGCCAGCGAGCATCAGGAAGCCGCTGAGATGTTCATCAACTTCATGTGTGAGCCGGATATCGGCAAGGCCAATGCGGAGTATATCGGCTACACCACCCCCATGCAGGCGGTATGGGATATTCTGGACGAAGATCTCAAGTACAGCGAGATCGCCTATCCCTCCGAGGAGATTTCGGCCAAGGAGAAGGTCTTTACCGCGCTGAGCGATGAGGTCAACAGCGAGCTGGACGTGAAGTGGAGCGAGATGAAGAGCTACGACGAGGGCGGCAGCGGGTATCTGTTCCTGATGCTGCTGCTGGCGATGCTGGCTCTGGCCTGCTTCAACATCTGGCGCAAGGTGCGCAGGAAAACGCGCAATATGTATTGATCCTGCGGGGGCTGTGCGGAGGCGTACAGCCCCTTTTTGTCGAGGAAAGGGAGAAAACGATGAGTGAATACAGAAGTTATACTGAGCATATGACCGTGCTGGACGGCGACAGCGATTTCCGCCGCTGCCTGAAGCCCAGCGCCCTCTTCCGCTATGTGGAACAGGTGTCGGCAGACCACGCTCGGGCCTACGGCATGGACTACGCCTTTTTTAAGGAGCGCCACAGCGCATTCCTCGTGGGCAAACAGGCCCTCCGGGTCTGGCGGATGCCGGGCCGGGCCGAGAAGATAGCGCTCACGACGGCCTGTGAGACCTTCAAGAAGGGCACCATGAAGCGCCTGACCACCATCACCAGCGAGACGGGAGAAAAGCTGGCCCTCGTGGACTGCCGCTGGATGGCCGTGGATACAGAGGCAGGGCGCATCCTGCGCACCCCCGGCTGGAACACGCCGGACTTCCAGAACGACGATCTGCCCGAAGAGCTGCCCCAGATCGTCCACAAGAGCCAGCCCCTGACGGCGGCAGGGGAGCGCCGGGCCAGCTACTCCGTGTGCGACCTCAACGGCCACATCAACAACTCCCTCTATCTGGACATCGCCTGCGACGCTCTGCCGCAGGAGGTGGTGGAGGCTGCGCCGCTCTCCTTCGCCTCCATCAAGTACCACCGCGAGGTGCCGATGGGCCAGAGCGTGCAGGTGTTCTACGCCCCCTCGAAGGAGGGCTGGTATGTGCTGGGCCGGAGGGAGGAACACGCAGCCTTTGAGTGCTATCTGGAGTTCGGGGAGCCTGTCACAGAATCTTTACAAAAATAATTACAAAGAAATTACAAAAAACTATTGCAAAAATCCTTCAAAAGAGTTACAATATGGTTACAGAAAGGGCGACGCCCTTCTGGATCATGAAATCTTTTTCTTCTTGTTTTTGGAATATCGGGTGTCTGCCATCCTCCTCCGGCTGTTCTCCTTCACAGCTGTCGGCGGACACCGCACAGGCGATATTCCGCTTCGTGTGCAAAAAGGCCCGTCCGAGACTGGACGGGCTTTTTTGCATCCCCAGAACCGGCAAAGCCCGGCTCATGCGGGGGAAAGTATGACCTTGCACCATTTTGGTGGTCATTTTGCCTGTTTTTCTGCAAAGGACATTTATAAAGTTTGGCGGGGCAGGGGTTTGTATTCTGCAAGGGTTTGTGGTAAAGTATATACAATCAATTCCTGAGTCGAAAACATGAAATTGTTTTGATGTGATCCGTTGTTGATGCGTTAAGAAAAAAGGAGTTTGAACATGGCTTATTTTTACGAAGAACCCTCCCGTACCTTTGGCGAGTACCTGCTGGTGCCGGGCTACTCTTCTGCCGAGAACGTCCCCACGGCGGTCAGCCTCAAGACCCCGCTGGTCAAGTACCGCAAGGGCGAGGAAGCCTGCCCGCTGGAAATGAACATCCCCATGATCAGCGCCATCATGCAGTCTGTCTCCGGCGATAAGCTGGCCATCGCGCTGGCCCGTCAGGGCGGCGTCTCCTTCATCTACGGCTCCCAGAGCATCGAGAACGAGGCCGCTATGGTCCGCCGCGTCAAGAGCTTCAAGGCAGGCTACGTCGTCTCCGACTCCAATCTGGCCCCCACCGCCACCCTGCATGATGTGCTGGAGCTGAAGGCCCGCACCGGCCACTCCACCATCGCCATCACCGCCGACGGCACCCCGGGCGGCAAGCTGCTGGGCATCGTGGCTTCCCGCGATTACCGCGTCAACCACACCCCCGACGACGCTTCTGTCACCACCTTCATGACCCCCATCGAGAAGCTGGTCACTGCTCCGGAGAACACCTCTCTGCACGACTGCAACAACATCATCTGGGACAACAAGATCAACACTCTGCCTCTGGTGGATGCCGAGGGTAATCTGGTGTATATGGTGTTCCGCAAGGACTACGATTCCCACAAGGCCAACGTCAACGAGCTGCTGGACAAGAACAAGAGCTATGTTGTGGGTGCCGGTATCAATACCCGCGACTACGCCCAGCGCGTGCCCGCACTGGTAGAGGCCGGTGTGGATGTGCTGTGCATCGACTCCTCCGAGGGCTACTCCGAGTGGCAGAGCCGCACCATCGGCTGGATCCGTGAGCACTACGGTGATACCGTCAAGGTGGGCGCAGGCAACGTCGTGGACGCCGAGGGCTTCCGCTTCCTCGCCAAGGCTGGCGCAGACTTCGTGAAGATCGGCATCGGAGGAGGCTCCATCTGCATCACCCGTGAGACCAAGGGTATCGGCCGCGGTCAGGCTACCGCTGTCATCGAGGTGGCCAAGGCCCGCGATGAGTACTACAAGGAAACCGGCATCTATGTCCCCATCTGCTCTGACGGCGGCATCGTCCACGACTACCACATCACCCTCGCTCTGGCTATGGGCGCAGACTTCGTCATGCTGGGCCGCTACTTTGCCCGCTTCGACGAAAGCCCCACCAACAAGGTTCGCATCAACGGCCAGTATATGAAGGAGTACTGGGGCGAAGGCTCCAACCGTGCCCGCAACTGGCAGCGCTACGACCTCGGCGGCTCCACCAAGCTGAGCTTCGAGGAGGGCGTGGACAGCTACGTCCCGTATGCCGGCCCGCTGGCGGACGGCGTCCAGACCACTCTGTACAAGGTCAAGAGCACCATGTGCAACTGTGGCGCGCTCTCCATCCCCGAGCTGCAGCAGAAGGCCAAGCTGACCGTCGTGTCCTCCACCTCCATCGTCGAGGGCGGCAGCCATGACGTCGTGCTGAAGAACGCTACCCCCAGCATCATGAACGGCTGAGTTTAAAAAAATGAGCACCTGCGGCGCTGATGAGGCGCTGCGGGTGCTTTTTGCATCCACAGAAGCAGGGGAGAGCTGCCCCGAAACGGCGGAATAAAATGCCGGTAAAGAACTTGTAAAAAACATTTTTCTTTTCTGCCGTCATTTTCTGCCAAAACCTCTTGCGTCGGCCCGTCAAAGATGCTATAGTGGTACAAACGCCCTGTCATGACAGGGCGAAACGTGCGCTGTGCCCGAAAATGCGCGGTGGCGCAGAGCTGGTTTGGCAGCACCCGCTGTGAGGGTGTGCAGAAAAAGAGAGGAAACTTTTCATGAGTGAGATCAAAGTTGTGCCGTACATCCCGGATGAGGACTACGACAATCCGGCAATGGTCGTTGATTTTTATGAGTTCACGATGGCCAACTGCCTGTTTTTAAACGGCTTTAAAAACACCACCCTTGTCTTTGATATGTTCTTCCGCAAGAACCCGGACAATCAGGGCTATTCCATCAGTGCAGGCCAGCGCAAGCTGACCCGTTTCCTGCTGAACTACCACTTCAACGAGCAGGACGTCCACTGGCTGCGTACCAAGGGCATGAGCGAGGAGTTCTGCGAGTATCTGCGCACCTACCGTTGGCAGGGCGATATGTACGCCCTGCCGGAGGGCACGGTCTGCTATCCTCATGTCCAGATGGTGCGCATCGAGTGCGACCTCGTGGGCGCGATCCTCATCGAGACCTACCTGCTCCAGACCATGAACTTCCACAGCCTCATCGCTACCAAGGCCACCCGCATCACCGGCCTGAACACCCACACCCCCCGCAGCGTCATGGAGTTCGGCACCCGCCGCGCACAGGGCGAGAGCGCAGGCAACGACGGCGCATATGCGGCTGTTCTGGGCGGCTGCATCGGCACGGCCAACTGTCTGGCGGAGATGAAGTTTGGCTCTGAGGTCAAGGCCGTGGGCACGGTGGCCCACAGCTTCATTGAGTTCTTCCCGACCGAGTTTGACGCCTTCAAGGCCTTTGCCGATACCTACCCGGACTCGGTGAGCCTGCTGCTGGACACCTACAACATCATGGAGAGCGGCCTGCCCAACCTCATCAAGCTGGACGACTACCTCATCGAGAAGTATCCCAATGACCCCAACCGCCGTGTCAAGAGCGCCCGCATCGACTCCGGCGACCTTGCCCGCGGCTCCAAGCGTCTGCGCAAGGCGTTGGATGCAGCAGGGAAGTCCTACATCAAGCTGGTGGCCTCCAACGGTCTGGACGAGAAGAAGATCGCCAACATGGAGCTGTACGAGCACGCACACTTCGACTCCTACGGCGTGGGCGAGAACCTCATCACCTCCGCCTCGGACCCCGTCTTTGGCGGCGTGTACAAGCTGGTGGCGGTGAAGCGGCCGGACGGCACCTATCAGCCCAAGATGAAGTGCTCTGACTCTGCCAGCAAGGCCATCATCCCCGGCAAGAAGATGCCGTGGCGTCTCTATGACGAAAATGGTCAGGCCCAGTGCGACCTCATCGCAATGGATGGCGAGGTCATCGAGGCGGGTAAGCCGGTCACGATGGTCAACCTCGACTCCGACGCCATCGAGCGCACCGTCACCTTCGTCCCCACCCGGGTCAAGCAGCTGCTGGTGCCCCACATCCTGCACGGTGAGCTGGCCATCGAGCTGCCCTCCATCGCGGAGAAGAAGGCCTATATCGCAAAGCAGCTCACCGAGGAGACTTGGGAGAGCGAGCTGCGCATCGAGATGCCCCATAAGCACTACGTCAACATGACCCCGGCTGTGGCGGACTGCCGCTCCCGTATGTACGCAGAGCTGCACGGCGGCAAGGTTTAACTTGACAAAACAGCATTTCTATTGTATCATATGAGCTGCCGCTTGCAGGAATGTGGGCGGCAGCTCATTCAGAAGCCGCTGTGGTGAAATTGGCAGACACGAGGGACTTAAAATCCCTTTCTGGAGACAGAGTACGGGTTCGACCCCCGTCGGCGGCATGGAAAAGCCCCCGGAAGCGTAACGCTGCGCTTCCGGGGGCTTTTTGCGTCTTGAAAAAAGATACCGAGATTGGGTATTTGCCCTATCGGAGGGGGTATTATATTACTCTTTGTTAAGCTCTTTCTCCTGCGCGTGGAACCGCTCAAGGAAGCTGTGATCCACGCCCTCGGATTTATAGCCGGGCATGGTGTCCAGCGCCACGGCGTGGATGCTGCGGAAAATGCTGTTCTCGATGTTAGGGTTGTCGCGTTTCAGTCGGCGGAGCAGGATCTTCGTCTCCTGCCGCTTGGAACCGCCGCCGCCATTGTCGCACATGGTGCAGTTCTCAGTGAAGCGGCAGGCGCACTGGATGAATTCCAGCTCGTTGTATCGCTTCCACGCCAGAATGTCCTCTTCCCGGATGCAATACATCGGGCGGATGAGGGTCATGCCGGGAAAACTGGTGCTGTGGAGCATGGGGGGCATGGCCTGCAGCTGAGAGCCGTAGAACATACTCATGACGGTGGTCTCGATGACATCGTTGAAGTGGTGGCCCAGTGCGATCTTGTTGCAGCCCAGCTCCTTGGCCTTGCTGTAGAGGTGGCCGCGGCGCATCCGGGCGCAGAGATAACAGGGGTTCTTGTCGGTGTTGTTGGCCACCGAGAAGATGTTGCTCTCGAAGATGGTCACGGGGATGTGGAGAAGCTCGGCGTTGGATTCGATCTTCTGGCGGTTGATCTCGTTGTAGCCGGGGTCCATCACGAGAAAGACCAGCTCAAAGGGCACATCGCTGTGGCGCTGCAGCTCCTGCATGAGCTTTGCCATCAGCATCGAGTCCTTGCCGCCTGAGATGCAGACGGCGATCTTGTCCCCGGCTTTGATGAGTTCGTAGCGCTTGACCGCCACGATGAAGGGGGTCCACAGCTCCTTGCGGTATTTTTTGATGATGCTTCGCTCGATGAGCTGGTAGGGTTCCATTTCGCGTTTCATGGTTCTCTGTCCTTTCCGTTATTGCGGCCGGGTCAGCCGGGTATAGCAGGCGTCGAAAGCGTGGAGAAAGCCGTTCAGTTCCTCCTGCGTGGTCAAGTGGCTCAGGCTGATGCGCCACGAGGAGAGGGCGTTCCGCCGGTCGCGGCTGACGGCGAACACAGCCCGGGAGGGCAGACCGTCCGACGAGCAGGCCGATTTGACCGACACGCAGACGCCTTCGGCGTCCAGCTCCCGCTGGAATACGGTGCCCTTGACGTTCTCGACGCTCAGATTCAGGATGTGGGGGATCGCGTTCTCCGGGCTGTTGATGTGCACCTTCGGGTACTTGCTGAGGGCGTCGCGGAGGAAGGCATTCGCTTCCTTTACCCGGGCGGTACGCGCGGGCAGCTCCCCAACGGCGGCCTCCAGCGCCGTTTCCAGCGAGGCCGCCAAGGCCACGGTAGGCGTGCCGCTGCGGTAGATAGTGGTGCTCTCGCCGCCGTGGATGAGCGGCTCGAGGGCAAGCTTTCGCCGCTTGAGCAGTAGGCCGATGCCGTTCAGACCGTAGAACTTATGGGCCGTCAGGCTCATGGTGTCCACCCCCTCAAAGGAGACGGGGACCTTGCCCACAGCCTGTGTGGCATCTATGTGTAAGTGACAGTTGGGCCATGCCTGCAAGAGTTCTGAAATTTCTTTTACGGGCTGCACGACGCCCAGCTCACTGTCCACCAATGTCATCGCCACCGCGATGGTGTCGGGACGGAGAAGCTCTTTCAGATGCCCAAGGTCGATGGTCCCGTCCCGCCGGATGTCCACCAGATCGATCTCATAGCCCTGCTCCTGCAATGCGGTCAGGGTGCCGCTGACGGACGAGTGCTCCAGCGGGGTAGAGATGATGTGTCTGCCCACATGACGGGAGAGCTTCGCCAGACCCTTGAGGGCGAAGTTGTTGGCTTCGCTGGCCCCGGAGGTGTAGATGACCTCTGCGGGCTGTGCGCCCAAAAGCCCCGCGATGTTCTGGGTGGCGTGGTCAATGACCCGCTTGGCCTCCCGCCCGGCCTGATGGCGGGAATTTGCGTTGCCGGGGCAGCTGCGCTCCACCTCACAAAAGCGCTCCAGCACCCCGGGGGAGGCGGGGGTGTTGGCGGAGTAGTCGAGATATATCATAAGCGTCCTTTTATAATAGTATGGCTGTTGTTGTTTCGGCTGCCGCCGCCGGCCCTGCGACCAACTGCGGCAATAGGTTATATTATAGTGTGGAATGCGGCATATTTCAAGGCCGTCAGCCCGCAGCTGACAGAAAATCACCGCAAAATACAGGAAAAAGGTTGTCAGTGTCCGGCATTTATGCTATACTATGCCGAAGAATGAGAGGAAGGGGGAGAGCAGGATGCGGAAAAAGAGTCGGTCTTTTGTATGCGTCGGCTGTATCTTCCGTTTCCGATTTCGTCCCGAGATCTGAGGCATTGCCGCTTTCCTGCGGTAGTGCCTCTTTTTTTGGGCCTGCAAGTAGAAGGAGGAAATCATGAGTCAGAATATCGATTATTCCAAGGGCATTTATGATGCCCGCCAGCTGGGCGGGGGCCGGATGCTCATCCTTGGCATCCAGCATATGTTCGCCATGTTCGGCGCCACCGTTCTGGTGCCCCTGCTCACCGGCCTGAGCGTCTCCACCACCCTGCTCTGCGCAGGTCTGGGCACCCTGCTGTTCCACTTCATCACCAAGCGCAAGGTCCCGGCCTTCCTTGGCTCGTCCTTCGCGTATCTGGGCGGCTTCTCCATCGTGGCCCCCATGCTGGCCGACGCCGACGGCAACCTGACCGTTGCCAACACCCAGATGCTGCCCTATGCCTGCGCAGGCGTGGCATTCTCGGGTCTGGTCTATCTGGTCGTCAGCCTGCTCATCTCCACCTTCGGCATCCGGCGCATCATGCGCTTCTTCCCGCCGGTGGTCACTGGCCCCATCATCATCGCCATCGGCCTGATCCTGGCCCCCTCGGCTATCAACAACTGTCAGGCAAACTGGCTGCTGGCCTTCGTGGCACTGGGCACGGTCATCGTCTGCAACATCTGGGGCAAGGGCATGGTCAAGATCCTGCCCATCCTCATCGGCGTGCTGGTCTCCTACGCGGTGGCCCTCGTGACCGGTGCAGTGGATTTTGAGCGCATCGCCTCCGCTGCATGGTTCGGCATCCCCCTCCACAAGGAGGCAATGGGCCTCTTCGCCATCGACGGCAGCCCCGAGTTCATCAGCGCCCTCTTCACCATCATCCCCATCGCCCTTGCGACCATGATGGAGCACGTCGGCGACATTGCAGCCATCAGTGCTACCGTCGGCCACAACTACATCAATGACCCCGGCCTGAACCGTACCCTGATGGGCGACGGCCTCGCCACCGCGCTGGCTGGCCTGCTGGGCGGCCCGGCCAACACCACCTACGGCGAGAACACCGGCGTTCTGGCTCTGAGCAAGATCTACGACCCCCTCGTCATCCGCATCGCCGCTGTGCTGGCCATCATCCTGAGCTTCAGCCCCAAGTTTGAGGCCGTCATCAACACCATCCCCACCGGCATCATCGGCGGCATCAGCTTCGTGCTCTACGGCATGATCTCCGCCATCGGTGTCCGCAACGTGGTCGAGAACCGGGTGGACTTCACCAATAGCCGAAACCTCATCATCGCCGCTGTCATTCTGGTGTCTGCGCTGGGCTTCAACTCGGTGGGCGGCCTGACCTTCGCGGTCGCCGGTGTGTCGGTCAACCTGTCCGGTCTGGCCATCGCCGCCATCGTGGGCATCCTGCTCAACGCCATCCTCCCCGGCAACGACTACGAGTTCGACTCTGCCGACGGTGCCGATGCTCCTTCCAGCGGCAACCTGCAGGTCTGAAGCAGGCAGAAAAAGCCCTTTTTCGGCAGAAGTAACATCTTTTATGTTCGTTTTTTGGACAAAGTGTGAGACTTTTATTAACTAAGAATAATTCTTAGAATCAGCCTTGACTAACTAGGAATTATTCGCTATAATAGACTCAGAAACAAGGCCTGCTGTACCAGAGCAGGCCACCCAATAACAACAAACAAAAATGGAGGATAAATCTTATGAAGAAGTACGTTTGCACCGTCTGTGGTTACATCGCTGAGGGCAGCATCCCCGAGCAGTGCCCTGTCTGCAAGGCTCCCGCTTCCGCTTTCGTCGAGAAGACCGGCAACACCTACGTCACCGAGCACGTCGTGGGCATCGGCAAGGCTGAGGGCGTTCCTCAGGAGATCGTCGATGGTCTGCGCGCCAACTTCGAGGGCGAGTGCAGCGAGGTCGGCATGTATCTGGCAATGGCCCGCGTGGCTGAGCGTGAGGGCTATCCCGAGATCGCTGAGGCATACAAGCGCTACGCCTACGAGGAGGCCGATCACGCTTCCCGTTTCGCCGAGCTGCTGGGTGAGGTCGTCACCGACAGCACCAAGAAGAACCTGATGATGCGTGCAGAGGCCGAGTGCGGTGCCTGCTCCGGCAAGATGGACCTCGCCAAGAAGGCTAAGGCTCTGAACCTCGACGCCATCCACGACACCGTCCACGAGATGGCAAAGGATGAAGCCCGTCACGGCCGCGGCTTCGAGGGCCTGCTGAAGCGCTACTTCAACACCGAAGTCTGAGCAAGGGTACTCCAGTCATTGTGATACGCCGCCCCGGCGTGCAGTTTGCAGCTGCCGCCGGGGCGGCTTTTTGCATTTATTTTCCGGCTGTGTTATACTCTCTCTATCTCGACTTGGGGAAGAGGGAAGGATAAAAAACATGGAACAGCAACAATCGCTCCGCTATCGTCTGCTGGACGAGCTGCGGGGGCTTAACCTCATCAGCATGATGCTCTATCACGGGATGTGGGATGTGGTCTTTCTCTTTGGCATCACGCAGAAGTGGTACATCGGGCGTCCGGGCTTTCTGTGGCAGCAGAGCATCTGCTGGGTGTTCCTCCTGCTGTCGGGCTTCTGCCTGCCGATGGGGCGTCATCCCTTTAAGCGGGGAGCTGTCGTATTCGGGGCTGGCGCGCTGGTCACGGCGGTCACGCTGCTCTTCCTGCCGGAGGATGTGGTGTGGTTCGGTGTGCTGACGCTGCTGGGTTCGGCGATGCTCCTCACGGCAGTGCTGGACGGCCTGCTGCGCCGCATCCCGCCTGCTGCGGGTGTGGTGGTCAGCGCAGCGCTCTTCTGGGTGACATATCCCACGATGAGAGGCTTCTGGAACCTGCCCGGCGGGCGGCTGGCTCTGCCGCAGGCCCTCTATGCCAATGGTCTGACAGCCTATCTCGGCTTCATGCCGAAGGACTTTTTCTCCACCGACTATTTCCCGCTGCTGCCGTGGCTGTTTTTGTTCTGGGTGGGGTACTTTCTCCATCAGCTGGCAGGCCGTGCGGGGATGGAGCCTCTGCGCCGGTCAGTCTGCCCGCCGCTGGGCTGGATGGGGCGTCACTCGCTGGTGCTCTACCTGCTCCACCAGCCGGTCATCCTCGGCGTTCTGACGATGACCTTCCGGCTGATGAGGGCAGCGTAAAGAACCAAAAAAGTTAGCACGCTTGACCGCTTGACAAAGCGGGGCTGCTGTGGTACTCTATGAATGGTTAGAGAAACCTAACCTGCGAAATGCGTCTGAGCCTGCATCTGACGCATTTTTATAGGGCAGAAAGTTAGAAATAGCTAACCTAATAAAGCAAAAGTGAGGCTGAACATTATGAGCAAAGTAGCAATCGTATTCTGGAGCGCAACGGGCAACACCGAGACCATGGCAAACTGCATCGCTGAGGGTGCAGGCGCTGCCGCCGCCATCGTGCCCTGTGCCGAGATGGACGCAGCAAAGCTGAACGAGTATGACGTGGTGGCATTCGGCTGCCCGGCAATGGGCGCGGAGCAGCTGGAGGAGAGCGAGTTCGAGCCGATGTTCGCAGGCCTCGAGGGCTCTCTGAACGGCAAGAAGGTGGCTCTGTTCGGCTCCTACGGCTGGGGCGACGGCCAGTGGATGCGCGATTGGTGTGAGCGCGTCAAGGAGGACGGCGCACAGCTGTTCAGCGAAGAGGGCCTCATCTGCAATGAGACTCCTGACGACGACACGCAGGCTGCATGCCGCAAGCTGGGCGCTGATCTGGCCAACTGGTAAAAAATAACACCGATACATCCTGTACATCCTGCATAACGCTTTGTCTTTGGGGCAACCTAGGGACAAAGAGGTGATGAACAAATGGAAAACACAGGTGTTCGCTGTGATGTCTGCGAGTGCCGTCACAACGTGGAAAGCTGCAAATGTGATCTGCCGCAGATCACGGTGACGGAGCGCTGCACCTGCTCTTCGCAGCAGGTGGACATCCCGCACTATTGCCAGAGCTACGAGAAAAAGTAACCTCTGCGCATAAAAAGACCTCTGCCCGACGGCTTTGCCGGGCAGAGGTCTTTTGCTGTCAGTGGATGGTGACGCCGAAGGTGGGAAGGCTGCGCAGCAGGCTGCCTACACTGTGCATCTGGTAGGTGCCGAGGCCCAGAAGGCTGGCAGCCTTGATGTTATCGGCACGGTCATCGATGAAGATACACTCGTCGGCTTTCAGCTGGTATTTGTCCAGCAGCGCCTGATAGATGCGGGGGTCGGGTTTGTTGATCTTCACCTCGCAGGAGGCTACGCCGCCGTCGAAGAGACCCTTGAAGTCCCGCTCCATCAGCAGGGCAAGCACATCCTCGGGAATGTTGCTCAGGTAATAGACGCAGTAGCCATGCTGCTTGAGCTGCCCGACAAGGGTCTGCATCCGGCGGCGGGGGCGGAGGATATGCATCCAGTCGTCCAGAACGCCCTGTACCTCAAAGGCACGGCCTGCCTTTTTGGCCCGGTCGAGCATCCGGAGGTTCGCTTCGCCGCGGGTGATCCTGCCGGCATCCAGCAGCTGCCATTCCTCACTGCCGAAGGTCAGGGCAAAGACTTCGTCCTCCACCTCGTGGTTCCCGAACAGATCGACCAGATACTCGTAAGGGTCGAAATCCACCATGACGCCGCCGAAATCGAATACAATATTTTTATACATCCGTTATCCCTCTTAAAAAGTTGAAATTCACTGTGCCCAGTATAGCACATCCGGGGCAGGTTTTTCCAGCCCTTTTGCATCCTGATCTCCGCTCCGGCATAGGATGAAGGGAAAAGGGGGCGGGGGAACTATGACCTTTCGGGAACTTTGCACCAAGGAGGTCGTCCAGCTGAAGGATGGGGCCTGCCTTGGCCGGGTGGACGATCTGGAACTGGACGAGGCTTCGGCCCGCATCGAGAGCCTGCTTTTGCTTGGACGCCCCCGGCTGTTCGGGCTTCTGGGACGGGATGAGACGCTGACCATCCCATGGGCGGACATCGAGCGCATCGGGCTGGACGCCATCCTTGTGCGGACCGACATCCCGGCGGCACCACCCTCCCGCGGAGGACTGCTGGACAAATTACGTCAATGGCTGAACGGATGAAAGTTTTTCAACTGTTTTTTTGTCTGCTGGGACTGGATTTTGGAGGAAGGAGGATTATAATAGAAAACCGGACAGAACTTGCTGCCCATAAATGACAAGAAAAACCGCAGAAGTGAAAGGAACTTCTTTATGAAACACCATTCCAAGGCGGCGCCCGTCTGGCTGCACGGGGCGCGGCTTCTCTTTCCGCCCGCAGCCACCCTCCTGTTTCTGGTGCTGACCGAGTGGATCGCCCGGGGCACTCTGAATGCAGACACCTTTTTGCAGTACATCTTCCCCCATGCGGAGGCCTATCTTCTGGCGTGGGGGCTGCTCTTCCTTGTCTGGCTGGCGCTGGACTGGCTTACCCGCTTTGCTCCGCTGGCAACGCTGCTGTCAGCCCTGCTGGGCTGTCTGCCCGCTACGGTGGATTTCTACACCCTTCAGCTGCGGGGTGAGCCATTCCTTCCGTGGGACTTGGCACAGGTGTCCGAGGCGGCAGGCGTGGCCTCCGCTGCAGGCATCCATGTCCAGACCAGCATGATCTTCTCCGCTGTTCTGGTGCTGGCGCTGACGGTCGGCTCCTTCTTCCTCTACCGGGGACGGCAGAAGCTGCCGTGGATGCGGCGGCTGGCGGGCTTTGCGGCCAGCACGGCGGCGGCCTGCGCCCTCGTCTTTGGCGTGTTTTTGCAGCCTGCCGTTACGCAGGCTCTGGGCATCCTGCCCGATGCATGGATGCAGGACCGCTACTACCGCTACTATGGCGTTGTCACCAGCTTCCTCACCAACCTGACGAATCTGGAGATCGATAAGCCCGAAAGCTACTCAGAAGAAGCCATCGACGCCATCCTCGACGACGTGGAGGCAGGGGAGAAGTATACCACCAGCCCGGCCTACCCCGACTCCTACGCCGCCCAGACCCCGGCAGAGGAGCGGGTGGAGCAGCCCACCATTATCTATGTGATGGATGAGTCCTACTGGGACGTTTCGGAGCTGGAACAGTACGGCTTCCAGTTCGATACCGATGTCTCGGCCAACCTCCATGCGCTCCAGCAGAGCAGCGCCTATGGCCGGGTCTACAGCCCCAGTTTCGGCGGCGGCACCTGTGACGTGGAGTTCGAGGCTCTGACCGGCTACTCGGTGTCCTACCTGCCGAACGGCAGCAAGCCCTACCAGCAACATGTGACAAAGCCCATGTTCGCCCTGCCCAGCTACCTCAAGACGCAGGGCTACCAGACGGCGGCAGTGCACTGCTTCTGGGCCAGATATTGGAGCCGCGATACGGCCTACCCCAACCTCGGGCTGGACGATTTCATCAGCCTTGAGAAGATGCACGGCGTCGAGAAGGTGCGCCGCCACTACTGGACGACGGGCCTCGTCACCGACGACTCGATGGCCGACCAGATCATCAGCCAGTACGAGACGATGAAGGAGAAGTCTGACGCGCCGGTCTTCCTCCACGCCGTCACCATGCAGAACCATACCAATTATAATAAGGACAACTATCCCGACGACCAGCGGGTGAAGGTCACGGAAGCCCCGGCGGGCCTCAAGGCCAGCACCGTGGGTGCGCTGGAAGACTTCGCCACCGGTATCCGGGACGCCGACGCCATGCTGGGAAAGCTGACGGAGTACTTCTCGCAGGTGGACGAGCCAGTCATTCTGGTGTTCTGGGGCGACCACTACAACCCCATCGACTCTAACTACGATATCTACACTCGCAGCGGCTATGCCAGCGATTCCAGCGCCGATCCCCGTCTCCACCAGACGACGCTGCTGATGTGGTCGAACTACTCCGACCGCGCGGTCGATCTCGGCACCGTCGCAGCCTACGACATCTCGCCGGTGATGATGGAGCTGTTCGGCCTGCGTCAGCCTCTCTACTTCCAGTTCCTTGGCCGCCAGCTCCGCGCCGCCTACCGGGCCAACACCCGGGGCACCATCATGGAAAAGGATGGCACGACCTCGAACGAGCTGACGCCTTTGCAGCAGAAATGGAACGACGAGCACTGGCTCCTTCAGTATGACCTCATGTTCGGCAAGGGGTATGCACTCGGCCGGATGGGCCTCGAAGGACTGGCCAAGGACGCAGAGTGACGAAAAAGTGCGTTCCATTTTAGAAAAAAGCACGAAAACCCCTTGCAACAGCGCTTCGTTTGTGCTATTATTACTTAGCATTACACACGCATCACTATGCCCTTTTGTGCTCTTAGGAGTGGAGGGCAGTCCGCCGCCGTCCGATACGGCGGCAGATCACGGTGTGCGGAGGCAAAACAAATTTTGGAGGTAATTTTACTATGGCAGTCGTTTCTATGAAGCAGCTTCTCGAGGCAGGCGTTCACTTTGGTCACCAGACCCGCCGCTGGAACCCCAAGATGGCGAAGTATATCTTCACCGAGCGCAACGGCATCTATATCATCGACCTGCAGAAGACCGTCAAGAAGCTGGACGAGGCTTACAACTACGTGAAGGAAGTTGCAGCTGAGGGCGGCGACATCCTGTTCGTCGGCACCAAGAAGCAGGCTCAGGAGTCCATCCGTGACGAGGCTCTGCGCTGCGGTATGCACTATGTCAACGCTCGCTGGCTGGGCGGCATGATGACCAACTTCCGCACCATCCGTAAGCGCATCGACCGTATGGATCAGCTGGCTAAGATGAAGGAGAACGGCACCTTTGAGCTGCTGCCCAAGAAGGAAGTGGCTAAGCTGGAGCTGGAGATGGAGAAGCTGGACAAGTACCTCGGCGGCGTCAAGAACATGAAGACCCTGCCCAAGGCTATGTTCATCGTCGATCCTCACAAGGAGCGCATCGCTGTTGCTGAGGCCCGCAAGCTGAACATCCCCATCGTTGCTATCGTTGATACCAACTGCAACCCCGATGAGATCGATTACGTCATCCCCGGCAACGACGACGCTATCCGCGCTGTCAAGCTGATTGCCGGCGCTATGGCTGACGCTGTGCTGGAAGGCAAGCAGGGCAATCAGGAGGCCGCTCCCGCTGAGGACGCAGCAAACGCCTGATTTTCCCGATTCTCACAAACCGATCAATAATGTGTAAGGGAGAATACTAAAATGGCTATTACTGCAAAGGACGTTATGGAACTGCGCAAGCAGACCGACTGCGGCATGATGGAGTGCAAGAAGGCTCTGACCGAGGCTGACGGCAACTTCGAGAAGGCAATCGAGATCCTGCGCGAGCGTGGTCTGGCTACCGCCGCCAAGAAGGCAAGCCGCGTGGCTGCCGAGGGCATGGTCTACGCTGATTACTGCCCCGAGTGCAAGGTGGGCGTCGTCATCGAGGTCAACGCTGAGACCGACTTCGTCGCCAAGAACGACAAGTTCGTTGCCTTCGTCAAGGAGGCCACCAAGGTCATCATGAAGCAGAACCCCGCTGATGTCGAGGCTCTGATGGCTTGCAAGACCGAGGCTGGTGAGACCGTTGACGAGGCTCTGAAGAACCTGATTCTGGTCATCAAGGAGAACATCAAGGTCCGCCGTTTCGTCCGTTACGAGGGCGTCTGCTCTGCATATGTCCACGGCGGCGGCACCCACGGCATCCTGGTCAACTTCGAGACCACCAACGGCATCGAGGCTAAGGACGAGTTCGCTGCATACGGCAAGGATGTTGCCATGCAGGTCGCAGCTGCCAACCCCAGCTACGTCGATGAGGCTGCTGTCCCCGCTGAGGTCGTCGCCAAGGAGAAGGAGATCCTCCTCGCTCAGATGGCTAACGACCCGAAGAACGCCAACAAGCCCGACGCTGTCAAGCAGAAGATGATCGAGGGCAAGATCAAGAAGTACTTCAAGGAGAACTGCCTGGTCGATCAGGAGTTCGTCAAGGACGGCGACATGACCGTTGGTCAGTACACTGCCAAGGTCGCGAAGGACCTGGGCGGCGACATCAAGGTCATCAAATTCACCCACTTCGTCAAGGGCGAGGGCCTGGAGAAGCGTTCTGACGACTTCGCTGCTGAAGTCGCAAGCATGGTGAAGTAAGCCAGCTTCTACTGCTAAAGTTGAAGAGAGCCGCAGTACCTGTAACAAGGTGCTGCGGCTCTTTTTGTTTGCATTCGGATGCAGGATATGTTATGATAAAGAAACTATGAAAGAAAGGAGGACGACCGAAATGAATTTGAATGAATCCGCGTCTTTCCAGAAGGAGAGCGCGGCCTGACAAAGGAGCACTCCTATGAAGAAACTCGAATTTGAAATTGCGGGCATCCCGGCACTTCTCGTCGGTGAGCCGTCCGAAAGGCTTTATCTGTATGTCCATGGAAAGATGGGCTGTAAAGAGGAAGCGCTGGATTTTGCAGAGCGTGCCTGCCCGGCAGGGTATCAGGTGTTGGCTATCGACCTGCCCGAGCACGGCCAGCGGAAGGGGAGAACGGAAAAGCTCCTGCCATGGGTCGCCGTGCCAGAGCTTCAGGCCGTTTACCGATATGCCGCCGCACGCTGGCCGGAGGTCTCGCTTCGCGCTACCAGCATCGGTGCATGGCTGTCTATGCAGGCATTGCAGAGAATGCCGCTGGAAAAGGCTCTGCTTGTCTCACCTGTGGTGGACATGGAAGACCTCATCACCCATATGATGCAGTGGGCGGATGTCACAGGGGCACAGCTGGAAGCGAAAGGAGAGATTCCGACCACCTTCGGCGAGACGCTTTCATGGCCCTATCTTTGCTGGGTGAAGGAGCATCCCATCTGCTGGAAGGTGCCGACACAGGTGCTCTATGGCGGTAAGGACAATTTGACCAGCCGCCCAGTCATCGAAGCGTTTTGCGATAAGAGCAGCGCAACACTGACCGTGATGGAAGAGGGAGAGCACTGGTTCCATACCGAGCTGCAATTGGCTGTTCTTCAGGAATGGGAGCGAGCACATATCTGAAAGAATTTGAGCGCTATGGCATCCAGCCCCGGGCCTTTAAGCTGAAGGACGGCACCTACCGGGATGAGATCATCATGGTGAAGATGCTGTAACCGGAAAAGAACATAATGAAACGCCGCTGACGGCTTCAGAACCGTCAGCGGCGTTTTGGGTTTATTCAGTCAACAGCGGTCAGTAAATCAGACGTTGACCTCGCTGTTGTGCTCCGCCTTCTTGTAGGCGGAGGCGGAGTGGAACACGATGTTCAGGCCCAGAACGATCAGCAGAACAGCAAGGATGAGCTGCAGGCCGTTGGCGATGAACACGGCGCCCCAAGTGGTCTCACCAGCAGGGATGGTGACAGAAGCAGCATTGCTGATGGCCTTGACCATAGCGATGAGGCGCTGCACCAGAGCAGTGAAGGTGACGCAGAGCATAATGACCAGCGGGGGGAAGAGCATCTTGTTGCTGCGGCCGGTGACCTTCAGGAAGACGCACAGGGTGGCGAGGACCAGAGCGCTCAACAGCTGGTTTGCAGAACCAAACAGGGGCCAGATGTTGGCGTAGCCGATCTTGGTCAGGATGAAGCCGAACACCAGAGTGATGAAGGTGGAGAAGTAGACGTTGCACAGCAGCTTGCGCCAGCCCTCAGCGTGCTCCATGTCGTCCACGCTGAACAGCTCCTGAAAGCTCATGCGGCCGATGCGGGCCACGGCGTCAAGGCTGGTCAGGGCCAGTGCGGAAACGCACATGGTCATAAAGACGGTAGCAGCATAAGCGGGGACGCCGAACATCTCGAAGAAACCGGCAACGCCACGGCTGAAGATCTGGAACGGAGTACCGGCAGCGGGAGTGCCGTCAGCAGCAGCTGCAGCACCGGCGACGCACAGAGCCAGAACAGCCAGCAGGCTCTCCAGGATCATTGCGCCGTAGCCGACCTTCAGCATATCCTTTTCGTTTTCGACGGTCTTGGAGGAAGTACCGGAGGAAACAAGGCTGTGGAAACCGGAAACAGCACCGCAGGCCACGGTGACGAACAGGATGGGGAACATCGTGCCCAGCTTCTCGTTGGTGAAACCGGTGAAGACGGGCAGGTTCATGGTGGGATGAGCCACCAGCAGGCCGACCACAGCGCCGATGATCATGGCCACGAACATGAAGGTGGTCATGTGGTCACGGGGCTGCTTCAGCAGCCACATGGGCAGAACAGCGGCAAAGAAGATGTAGACGAAGGTGATATAGCTCCATGCAGCCTTGCCCAGAATGATCGGCAGGTTTGCACCGATGACGAAGGAAAGCACGATGAAGACGATGCTGATGACGCTCTCCTTCCAGCCGGAGAAGTTGAACTTCTTCTGGATGAGACCAAAGACGACAGCGAAGACCATGAACATGATAGAGACCATACCGGCAGCACCGTTGGTCTGAGCAGCCTCGACCAGAGCACCGTCTGCGCCGAAGGCGTTGAAAGTGCCGGCGACCATGTCTGCGAAGGCAGCGATGACGATGCCGCAGAACAGCCAGCAGAACAGCAGGAACAGCTTACGGCCGGTCTTACCGATGTACTTTTCGATCAGCATACCCATGCTCTTGCCATCGTTCTTGACGGAAGCGTACAGAGCGCCGAAGTCGGTGACAGCACCGAAGAAGATGCCGCCGATGAGCACCCACAGCAGGACGGGCAGCCAGCCAAAGGCTGCGGCCTGAATGGCACCGGTGACAGGGCCAGCACCGGCGATGGAGCTGAACTGATGTGCAAAGACGGTCCAGCCGTTGGTGGGGACATAGTCACGGCCGTCCTCGTGGACGACTGCGGGAGTCTTGGCTTTGGGGTCGATGCCCCATTTGTTGGCCAGCCAGCGGCCGTACAGCGTATAAGCGCCGAACAGACACACGGCTGCGATCAAAACGATGACCAGCGTATTCATTTCTCTATACCTCTTTCCTTTCTTTCACACCGGCAACCGGCAACGTGTCAGACAGGGCGGCTGTGCCCAAAAGCAGAGCAGGCGAAACGGCCCGGAGGGTGAAAAAAGCCTCCGTCCTCACTGGAAGGATAGAACACAAGGATGCATCCTATCTTCCTCGAAGACGAAGGCCAAACGGCGTATGCACACCGGTCGTTCTCCGCGGTACCACTTCGTTTGCTGCTTTCAGGAGCAGCCGCTTGCGCGTACAGGCGTTTGGCCGCCGATACGCTGCCCTGTAACGTGGGCTGAACGGCCACGCGCTACTGCCCCAAATGAGGTTCACGCAGGCTGCTCGCAGGTGAGGGCTGATCGCACTGTGCTGCCGCCTTGCACCGGAATGGCGGCTCTCTGAGCGCAGGGAATGCGAAAAGTCATGTCCTGTTCATTGCATTTGCCGAATGATTGTGTATACTTTAGTCCCGATTTCATAATTTGTCAATATATTTTGGGCAAGTTAGGAGACTCTTCCATTTTTGCAGCGGCGAAGATAAGAAATTTTAGACGATTTTTGTTCAAACGTGAGATGAATAAAACTGAACACGACGACAGATGAAATCTGATAATCTTTGCTAAAGAAAATCAAAATGCTTGACTTTTGCGCTTTCAAGTGCTAAAGTACTAACGTAACAAGAGCATGAAAGATCCTCTATTCTATCACAAGAGCAAGGCAAAAAATCGTGCAGCAGGAAAACAGCATAAAAAATAGGTAATTCCATGCTGCTGCCATCGCATGAAAAAGCTGAATTACTATCCATGAAGTGCCGCAAAGGAGGCAGCTATGGCGGATAAAAACCCCAGAAAAACCCCCACCACCGATGCATTGTTCGATGCGATCCTCAGCTTGGAGACGCGGGAAGAGTGCTATAACTTCTTTGAGGACCTCTGCACGGTCAAGGAGATCTCCGATATGGCCCAGCGGCTGGAAGCGGCGAAGCTTCTGCTCAACGGCAGTACCTACGACCAGATCGTGAAGGCAGTGGAGATCAGCACCGCCACCATCAGCCGCATCAACCGCTGCATCCAGTATGGCTCCGGCGGCTACCGCGATACCATCGAGAAGGTGCAGAAAGCCGCAAAGCCGGAGTGACATCCGGGCGGGGCTGCACATAGGATGGACTGTGCCCTATCCCTATGAGAGAAAGGAAGGTCCTTCTTATGGCTGATACCACCAACTGCACCCACTGTGTTGCCTGCGATTGTCCCGCCCTGCCGCGCGTTACCTTCGATCAGGCAGTCATCGACCTGATGGAGAGCATCGCTCTGCAGGAGTCGGCGCTGAGCCATATCCTCTGTGCCGAGACCCAGAAGATGAAGGCGGCCCTCAGCATGGAGGAGCTTGACCTGTGCAAGCTGCTGGAGGTCAACGACTCTGCCACCAACATGGTCCACGCCGTGGCGAATCTTGAGCTGGTGCTGAAGGAGAAGCTGGAATTTATCGCCAACAACCTCTACTATCCCTCGACGGAGAACAACACCTGCACCACCACCGAGAGCTGATGTCAGGTGAGATGAGAAAGTAAAAACGGACAAAAGGCCCTTCTGTGCAGGACGGACTGCGCAGAGGGGCCTTACCGTTCCCGGGAAATACAGAGCGAATGCCCGGCGTCGGGAGCGCTCGTGCAGCGGGGACCTGCATAAAAATATGTATAAAAGTCTGAAAAGTGTTTTGTTGGAATTGCTGAATATCGAAATCTGTGCTATACTATATAGTGTTTATCTAAGAGAAAGGGGAACCTGACCTTGCTGCACTACGATGCGATCCTGTTTGACGTGGACGGTACGCTCATTGATTCCGCCCCCGGCATTCTCAATACACTGGAAGAAGTTTTTAAGGCGATGGGCGTGGATGTCACCCGGAGCGACCTGAACCGCTACATCGGCCCGCCCCTCCGCAAGAGCTTTGGCGAGCATTTCTCGGATCCCGCCAAGATCGAGGAGGCCACCGAGCGCTACCGCACGAGTTATGCCGTCAAGGGCAGCCATGAGGGGGATGTTTACCCCGGCGTGGTGGAGATGCTGGACCGCCTCAAGGCCGCAAGGCTGACCCTCTGCACGGCCACCTGCAAGCCTACCCATGTCGTGACGCCCATTCTGGAAGAGCAGGGGCTTTCCTCCTACTTCTCGTTCGTGGGCGGCGCGTCAATGGACGAGAGCCGTGACAACAAGACGGACGTCATCCGTCATGTCCTCGACCAGCCGGTCATGCAGGGCAAGCGGGTTCTGATGGTCGGCGACCGCCGCGACGATATGCAGGGCGCAAGGAACTGCGGGCTGGACGCCGCCGCGGTGCTGTACGGTTACGGCAGCAGGGAGGAGGTCACGCCCTTTGCACCGGTCTTTATGGCCGCAGACTGCAAGGAGTTGACGGAATGGATCCTCCGCCCTGTGGACGAGCTTTCCCATTCCTGAACGAGAGGAATCGTGTTTATGAGTCGAAAAATGCAATCGGAAAAAGAAAATATGACTCTCATGCAGAAGCGGGCCGTTCTGGTCTGCATTCTCTGTGTTCTGGCCGTGCTGCTGACCTTCGGCATCACGACCGCGCTCTTGAAAAAGGGCGGCGACGCCCCTGCGCCCTCGGTCTCTGAGTCGGCGGCAGACCCCGCTCCGGGCGAAGACCTGTCGAGCCATTACCAGATCGACAACGCCTCTGCCGCCCTGCTGACTGAGACCGCCGACGCCGGTGCGGATTACCTGAACGACATCCTTTTCTTGGGCGACTCCAATACCGTCCGCCTCTACAACAACGGCCTCATCTCGCTGCAGCAGTTCTGCGCGAAGGAGGGCATCGGTACGCAGGCGGCGCTCAACGAGGGCATCGTTACCTTTAAGAAAGATTCGAACCACTACACCATCCCGCAGGCTGTAGCCATGATGAAGCCCCGCCGGGTGGTCATGACCTTCGGCACCAACGACACTGGCATGGAAGTCTCGGACTTCATCGCCCACTATACGGCGCTGGTTCAAGCCGTCCAGCAGAGCTACCCCTATACCGACATCATCGTGAACACCGTGCCGCCTGTCCCGGTCGATCACTCCAACTATCCCCACATGGACCAGTCCAAGATCGACGACTTCAATATGGCTCTTCTGAATATGTGCGAGCAGCTGGGAGTCCGTTTCCTCAACTCTGCCGAGGCTCTCAAAGGCAGCGACGGCTACGGCATCGCGGACTATTATACCAGCGGCGACATCCACCTCAAGAGCGTCGGCCTCAAAGCTGTGCTGAATTATATCCGCACCCACGCCTGTCAGACCGATGACCGCCGCCCGGACACCAACAACATCCCCACCCGCACGATGGAGTATGTCTCCAACCCCAGCTCCGCAGTGGCCGCGCCCAGTTCGGAGGCTGCAAGCTCCAGCGGGAGCCTGAGCGAAAGCGCCAGCAGTTCCGAAAGCTCGAGCAGCAGTGAGAGCACCAGCTCCAGCGAGGGCAAGAAGTTCGAGGCCCACTACCATGTGGACAAGAACGGCGGCGGCACCCTGAGTGTGGGCGGCGATACCGGCAACAACTCTGTGACCTATACCGTCACCGACCCCAGCAAGTCCATCACGGTGACGGCTGTCCCGGCGGACGGCTATGTCTTCGTCAAGTGGAGCGACGGTCTCACCAGCAAGACCCGCACCGATACCGATTTCAAGCAGAATCTGGATGTTACGGCGGTGTTTGGCGCTGCGTCCGTCCACATCACCAGCGAGGGCAAGGGGGCTGTGGGCAGCTCCTATACCTTCAAGGCCAACCTCAGCGGCAAGTATGCCAAGGCCGAACACCTGCGCTGGTACGCCAATGGGCAGGAGGTCACGCAGGCGGCGGGCAAATCCACCATCACCGTTGTGGTGGACAGCTCGATGGTCAACGCCTCCTACAAGATCCACGCAGTCGTCACCTATAACGACTGCAAGGTGAGCAGCAACACCCTGACCATCACCATCGGCAGCGGTGTGTCCAGCGAGTCTGCTCCTGCCAGCAGCTCGTCCTCGTCCAATGCCGGTTCTTCCGGCAGTACATCCGCTTCGTCTTCCTCTGCAAGCTCGGGCAGTTCCAGCAGCTCGTCTTCTGGCAGTTCCGGCAGCAGCTCCTCCCACAGCACCAGCAGCTCCTCGTCTGCATCGTCCAGCACGTCGGGCAGTTCCAAGGCAGAGTCGGAATCGAAGCCGGAGTCCAAAGCCGAGTCCAGCTCGGAGTCCAAGGCGGAATCCAAGTCCGAGGCCTCTGCCAGCAAGGAAACCGAGAGCAAGGCAGAATAAGTTTCACCCTTCTGCGTCCGGCTGCATAGGCTGGGCCGAGAGGAGGCGAGCCGATGGTCTGTGAAGAAATGCGAGTTCCCGGGCTGCCCGGTGCAGAAGATGTGACGGACGGCAACGTGGATTACTACGACATGGACTGGGAGAATATCGAGAACGGCGTGACGGAGGAGCAGATGGCGAAGTGCATCGCAAAAGAGTGCTCCTGTAAGCCGGAGCCGGACTGTGGCGGCAATCTACCGGAGCAGTCTGACGAGGAAGCTTATGAAATGACGCTGGAAGGATAAAAATTACGAGAAGCCAGCTCTGCCGGGCGGGGCTGGCTTCTCGCTGTTCTCAAACCGCAGCCGTTGCCGCGTCCGCTTTTGAGCGGCGGGCTGCACGAAAAAATGATAGAGAAGGGAAAGACAAATGGCAAAATACTATTGCATCCTCTTCGATGCGGACAATACGCTTCTGAATTTCGACGCTGCCGAAAGCAAGGCTCTGGCTGAAACGCTGGTGGAATATGGCATCGAGCCGGACGCCGAGACGGTGCAGACCTACCGCACCATCAACGAAGAGCTGTGGCGTCAGCTGGAAAAAGGCCAGATCCGCCGCGATAAGCTGATGGGGGAGCGTTTTACCCGCTTCCTCAAGGCCATCAATGCAGCAGGCGATGGCGTGGAGATGAACCGCTGCTACCTCGAGCGCCTGTCCACCCACCCCGACCTGATGACCTCCAATGTGCTGGATGTCCTAGACGAGCTTTCGGAGGTGGCGACGCTGGCGGTCGTGACCAACGGCTTCGAGAAGGTACAGAGCCGCCGGGTGGCGGAGTCGGGCATCCGGAACTACCTTGAGGACGTCTTTGTCTCTGAGAAGCTGGACAGCGAAAAGCCCAGTCGCCGCATCTTTGACGCCGCTCTTCGCGCACTGGGCGTGGAAAACCGGGAGCACGTTCTGGTGGTGGGCGACAGCCTCACCAGCGACATTCAGGGCGGCGTGAATGCAGGTCTTGACACCTGCTGGTTCAATCCCGGCCATGCGGAGAACCCGGGCAAGGTGACACCCACCTACGAGATCGCCTCACTGGAAGAGCTGTATCCTCTGGTGATGGAGCCGGAAGAACTGGCGAACCTTGGCCTCAAGCACCGCCGCCATCAGCCGTAACGGCGGCGGGACGTCCGTATCCACCCCTACTGGAAAAGAACACGGAAGATTATTATGCTGATTCATTTGGAAAAACTCGGAAAGAGCTTTGGCGAAAAGGTCGTCCTGCACGACGTGAGCGCCAGTGTAGAAAAGGAAGACCGCATCGGCATCGTGGGTCAGAACGGCGCGGGCAAGACGACGCTCCTCAAGATCCTGACCGGCGTTTACACCGACTATGACGGGGAATTCAGTGTGACCCATGGCGTGACGCTGGGCTATCTGGAACAGAACGCAAAGCTTGACACGACACTTGATATTTACGGGGAGATGCGCTCTTCCTTTGCCCCTGTGCTGGACGCGATGGCCCAGATGCAGATCTTGGAAAAGAAGATGGCGGCCGCGCCAAATGACCCTTCGCTGCTGGAAAAGCACGATGCGCTGCAAAACATCATCGACGCGGCCGACGGCTACAACATGGACGTCAACATCAAAAAGGTGCTGTCCGGCATGGGCTTTGCGCAGGATACATGGGGCAAGAACGTGGGCGTTCTGTCCGGCGGTGAGCTGACCCGTCTGCGTCTGGCAAAGCTCTTGCTGGAAAAGCCGGATGTCCTTATTCTGGACGAGCCGACCAACCACTTGGATTTTGCCACGATGGAATGGCTGGAAAGCTACCTCAAGGGCTACTCCGGTGCGGTCCTTGTGGTCAGCCACGACCGCTATTTCCTCGACAATGTCTGTACCAAGATCTGGGAGGTCTCCTTCCAGACCATGACCACCTATAAGGGCAACTTTTCGGCCTACCTGCCCCAAAAGGAAGCCGCTGACGCCCTGCGCCAGAAGCAGCACGACGCCGATGTGGCGCTGGCTGAAAAACTGCAGGACTACATCGACCGCAACCTCGTCCGCGCCTCCACCACCAAGATGGCCCAGAGCCGCCGCAAACAGCTGGAGAAGCTGGAGATCACAGAGGCTCCGCAGGACGAGACGAATCAGCTCAAATTCCGCTTCGAATACGACGTAGAACCGTGGAATGAGCTGGTGCTGCTCAAGAACCTGACCATCAAGATCGGCGACCGGACTCTGCTGGAACCTTTTACCTATACGGTCTGCCGCGGCCAGCGGCTCATCATCGCCGGACCCAATGGCGCGGGCAAGTCCACCCTGATGCAAGTGCTGGACGGCAAGCGCCGTCCCTCCGGCGGTATGGTGCGTCTGGGGACGGGCGCACGGCCCAGCATCTTTGCCCAGCAGCAGAACCGCATCGGCGCAGGCCGCGTCATCGACGTCATCTGGAACAAATACCCCCGAATGACCGAATTGGAAGTCCGCAGCCATCTGGCGAAGCTGGGCTTCCGGGGGGAGACGGTCTTCAAGCCCTGCGAAGCCCTGTCCGGCGGCGAGCTGGCCCGTCTGCGCTTCGCGGAGATCGTGCTGGAACGGCCGAATCTGCTTTTCCTCGACGAGCCGACC
>OKUA01000260.1_pt1 | contig 42760 bp, 27 predicted proteins | sample 1606501 | NCBI WGS metagenome assembly OKUA01 (sample SAMEA3879608, study PRJEB24766) | human gut metagenome | biome: human-associated habitat; feature: feces | place: USA | collected 1985/1987
AATTTAAAGTTTTATTGCTTTTGTGCATTATTTATTTTATACTGTTTGTCATCATTAATCAAGAAAAAAATGCAAATTTTACACTTTATACAAAAACAGTTAAATTTATTAGCACCTTATAGTTAATTTTTTAACAAACTTCATATAATAAGGAGTATATATTACCTTATTTATACCCTTAGTGTTGCAATTTGAAAAGAAATTTGTTAAAATTCATATTAACAAAAGCAAAGGACGATATATATGTTTGTAGATATTGCTAAAATTAAAATAAAAGCGGGTGACGGCGGCGCAGGTGCGGTTGCCTTTCACCGTGAAAAATATGTTGCCGCAGGCGGACCTGACGGCGGCGACGGAGGCAAGGGCGGCGACGTTGTATTTGTTGTTGACGATAACCTTGCAACTCTTGCAGATTTCAGATACAAAAGAAAATATGTTGCAAAAAACGGTGAAAACGGCAGAGGCTCACGCCAATACGGCAAGAAAGCGCCCGACCTTGAGATTAAAGTTCCGAGAGGAACAATAATTCGTGAAGCAAACTCCGGTGCAGTTATGGCTGATATGAGCAAGACTGACAGATTTATTGCCGCAAAAGGCGGTAAAGGCGGCTGGGGCAACATTCATTTCGCTACCCCTACACGTCAAGTTCCGAGATTTGCAAAGCCCGGTGTTCCGGGTGAGGAATGGGAAGTTTCACTTGAATTAAAGCTTCTTGCCGATGTCGGCCTTTTAGGCTATCCATCAGTAGGAAAATCAAGCCTTATTTCCGTTGTAAGCCAAGCAAAGCCAAAAATCGGTGACTACCATTTTACAACTCTTGTACCAAACTTAGGCGTTGTTTCTATGGGAGAGGGCAACTCGTTTGTTATTGCTGATATTCCGGGACTTATTGAGGGTGCAAGTGAGGGTATAGGCCTCGGTCACGAATTTTTGCGCCATGTTGAGCGTTGCAGGCTTCTTGTTCATATTGTTGACGTCAGCGGCAGCGAAGGCAGGGACCCGATTGAGGATTTTGAAAAAATAAACGAGGAACTTGTTAAATTCAATCCTGAGCTTGCCAAGCAACCGCAGATTGTTGCAGGCAATAAAATTGATATGGCAGAGCCTGAGCAAATTGAGCGATTCAAGAAGTATGTAGAAGATAAGGGTTATGATTATTATTCAATTTGTGCGCCGATTATGGAAGGCACAAAGGAGCTTATGAACGCTGTTTGGAATAAGCTTCAAACTCTTCCGCCTATCAAGGAATACGAGGTTGAGGAAATTCCGCTTGAAGCAATTGTTAAAGATGATAAAGGATTTAAAATTTCTCAGCCTGAAGAACATTATTTTCTTGTTGAGGCAAGCTGGTTTCCTAAAGTGCTCAAAGGCATTGATATCGAGGACTACGAAGCACTTCAATATATGCAAAGAGTATTAGAGAAAAGCGGAATTTTTGATGCACTGAGAGAAAAAGGAATTGAGGAGGGTGACGTTGTATCGCTCTATGATATAGAGTTTGAATACGTGCCTTAATTTAATATGAGATTTGTTGATAAAGAAGTAAATCCTAAGCAGTTAAGCCCGCTTAATTTAGCGTTTATCGGCGATTGCATTTATGAAATTCTTGTTCGAGAAACACTTGTTCTCGATGCAAACCGCCCTGTAAATGATTTGCATAGGGAAAGCGTTAAATTTGTATCGGCGAAAGCACAAACGGCAGCTTTTGAAAAAATTAAAGATGTTTTGAGTGATGAAGAGCTTGCCGTTTTTAAGCGAGGCCGCAATGCAAAAGTAGGTCATTCCCCTAAAAGCGCAACAGACGGGGAGTATCACTGTGCAACGGGAGTTGAAGCATTATTCGGCTATTTGTACTTAAATAATGAGATTGACAGAATAAAAGAGCTTTTTTCTAAAATAAACTCTTGACATTCACCGCAACTTGTTATATAATCAATATCGCTGACGGGAGCATAGCTCAGCTGGGAGAGCATCTGCCTTACAAGCAGAGGGTCACAGGTTCGAGCCCTGTTGTTCCCACCAAATAAAAAAGACATCCATACGGATGTCTTTTTTATTTTATAGAAATGCATTTAGGGCTCAAAGCTGTGACAAGATACTCCAAATTTGGCGAACGAAGCGAGCAACATATTTGGGAGAAACAGTCCGGTGGACTGTTTCGTAGTATCTTTGTTTCTTATGAGAGCCCGTCATATTATTTTCTTGTGTCAATCGGATATTTTGGCTCGAACCTGTGACTCGTCAAAAAGCTTTTGCTTTTCGGGGACCCCGATTGAAATTTCGTGTTTGTAAAACGGGCGACCGATGGTCGCCCCTACGGTTTATTTCAAAATCTGACGCACAACTGTACAGCAGATTTTGAGAGGAGGAGCTACGTAGTAAGTGAGAAATAAATTTCATCCACTTCATCAATAATTTGAAACGCCGTCGAATAATCGACGGCGTTGTTTTTTGAATTTTTATAAAGATTAAGCTGCTTTGCGAGCCTTTTCGGCTGCTCTTTCAAGTGCAAGCTTATAATCTTTTTGGTCAGTAAATATTTCGTTTTTATAAGGATTTTTCTTTTGTTCCTTTGCACGCTTAATAATAGAAGCAAATACACAAACATCAGCCACAAGAGCAATAATGGCAATTACGCCTTGCATTGTAGGGTCTGCGTTTGTTGGCGGAACTGTAGGGTCCATATATCCGTCTGCATAAACGGATGTAAGAACCGAGAAGCGGCTCTTGTCTTGGAAAAGCGGAAATACCTGAGCAAACATACACCAAAGTGCAAGTGTGTTAGCTCTGTTTTGAATCCAACCGCCCTTATTCCAAAATGCATTTGCAAATGTAGGAGCAAGAAGAAGTGCAAGGCCGCAATACCAAGAGTGAGTAGGGAGATTATTATAAGTATATTCAAAGTTCCAAAGGTCATAAGCCAAAATGTAGCACCATGTCATATCAGGCCACAGCATATCCTGCTTATTCTTTGAGGAATAGATACCCCACCAACCTGTCATACAGAAAATATTTATAATACCGGCGATACCGTTTACCCAGTTCCACCAGCCGCCATAGAGCCATACATTTTCAGACGAAAGCCACCAGCCGCCTGAAATTCCGCCCTTAATTGCCGACTCAAAGTCAGAACCGACTGCGATAAGAATGTTGATAGCGACGATTGCAAACGGGAACACCTTAAACCAATCTTTTTTGCCGATGCCCCATTTATACTTAAGCATCATAAAGCCGATACAACCTGCTGTTGCCGCATAAAGCTTTGCATAATGGAACCAGCTGTTCATATGAACATAGGTATCATTTTGAAGTGCCCAATCAGCTCCCTTAGCCGCACCGATATAAATTGCAATGAAATATACCGTCAGTGCTGCCGGTAAAACAAAGAAGCAAAAAATTCCGCCTGCTTTTGTTCGCCTTGCAATTTCATTCATAACGACGAGACCGACAAAGACCATTACCCAGCCGAGAAGTTGCCAGCCGGCCATATCGCCGTAAATTTGGAATAACATTGTCATTCCCCCTCCTCTAAAAAAGTTAAATAAAAATCATATCGTCAAGACAGAGCGCATTAATATGCTACCGTGCCTCAATTTCCTTTATCATAATTTCATTACCCGAAAGAAGATAGGTGTTTTCGCTTTGACAGTAAGGACAAATTTTACCGTACTCTACGGTTTTGTATTTGCCCTTGCAGCTTTCGCAATACGTTACTGCCGGGATAACTTCTACCTTAAGTTCTGCCCCATTCATAAGCTCACTCTTTGAGCAAGCCCATTTCCAACAATCCTCAAGATAATCGTGGAGCACACCCGAAACCTCGCCTATTTCAACCGTAACAGACGATACCGTTTTAAGCTCATTTTCCTCGCCTACATCTTCAATTTCGTTAATGATATGAAAAACTATACCAAGTTCGTGCATAATTAATCCTTTTTAGCCTTTTGAGCTTTTTTAATCTTGAAATTACGCTTAATCATATAAGGCAAAATTGCTTTCATCTTATCATCTGAATTAACCATTGTGCTACATTCGGGATTATCTCTAAAAAGATGAATTGCATCAAATTCGCACTTGGTAGTACAAATTCCGCAGCCTATGCATTTATTTTCGTCAACAACGGATGCGCCGCAGCCAAGACATCGTGCAGTTTCTTTTTTAACCTGCTCCTCTGTAAGGGGAAGATGAGCATCCTTAAACGAAGATTTAGCGTCAATTTTCTTATTAATATTCGGGATTTGACGTGAGGAATTATCGTAACTGTCAACAAGGATATCGTTTTTATCAAGCATTATGAAATCACGTCTGTTTCTGCCGACTGTAAGGCTTGCGTTGAAATGAACAAACCTATGGATTGACTCTGCACCCTCTCTGCCGGCAGCAATAGCGTCAATAGCAAAGCGAGGGCCTGTGTAAACGTCACCGCCGACGAAAATATCCTTTTGCTCTGTTTGATAAGTAAGACTGTCAGCCTGAGGAGCGTTACCTCTGCCAAGTTTTACTGCCTCACCGTCGATAAGATTACCCCATTCAATTGACTGACCGATTGAAAGATAAATACGGTCACATTCAATTGTTTTAGTATCATTTTCGTCATACTGAGGGTTAAATTTGCCGTCTGCATCCTTAACACTTGTGCATTTTTTAAGCACAACGCCTGTCACCTTGCCGTTCTCTGCAAGAATTTCCTTAACGCCCCAGCCGTTGTTTATTTGAATACCCTCGTCCTCGGTTTCAAAAATTTCCTCTTCGCTCGCAGGCATTTCCTCTCTGCTTTCAAGGCAGAACATACCCAAAATATCAGCGCCGCAACGCTTAGTTGAGCGTGCAACATCAACGGCAACATTACCACCGCCGATAACAACGGTTTTATTGCCTTTAAGGTCAAGGTCGTGATTTTCGGCAATCTCGTGGAGAATATCAACAGCGCTCTTAACACCGTCTGCGTCTTCGCCGTCAACGCCCGATTTTCTTGAGCCTTGACAGCCGATAGCAATATAAAATGCCTCATATCCGTCCTTGCGAAGTTCGTCAAGAGTGATATCCTTACCTACCTCTACGCCGCATTTAATCTCAACACCAAGCGCACGAATAATGTCAATCTCCGCCTCAACAACATCCTTTTCTAGCTTATATGACGGGATACCGTAAGTAAGCATACCGCCGGGTTTTTCATTCTTTTCAAACACTATAGGTCTGTATCCCGTAAGTGCAAGATAATATGCGCACGAAAGGCCTGCCGGTCCGCCGCCGATAATGGCAATTTTATTTTTAAACTCGCCCCTATTTGAAGGTATTACTTTTTTAGGAATATATCTTGTTTTACTGTCAAGATCCTTTTGAGCGATAAAGCGCTTAACGTCATCAATAGCAACTGCTTCATCAAGAGTTGCTCTTGTGCAAGCCTCCTCGCATCTCTTATTACAAACTCTGCCGCAAACTGCCGGGAAAGGGTTATCCTTTTTAATAAGAGCCAAAGCATCGGTATATCTACCCTGAGCCGCCATTTTAAGATAGCCTTGAACTGCGATATGAGCGGGGCAGGCAGTCTTGCAAGGCGCCGTACCTGTATCGTAGCAATTAATTCTGTTTTTATCTCTATAATCAGGCGACCATTTTTCCTTGCCCCATTTAACTGCGTCGGGAAGTTCTTGCTTAGGATATGTAACAGCAGAGCCGTCTTTTTTGCAAAGTTTTTGACCGAGCTTAACGGCACCGGCAGGGCAAAATTCAACACACTTGCCGCAGGCTACGCAATCCTTAGCCTCAACCTTAGCCACATACGCCGAGCGTGACATATTAGGCGTATTAAAAAGTTGAGAGGTACGAAGCGCATTGCATACCTTTACCTGGCAATTACAGATAGCAAAAATTTTATTTTCACCGTCGATATTGGTAATTTGGTGAACAAAACCGTTATCCTCGGCACGCTGAAGAATTTCCATAACCTTTTCACGTGTGATATAGTGACCCTTATTTGTTTCAACAAGGTAATCCGCCATATCGCCTACACCGATACACCAATCCTCAGGGTCATCGGCACAGCCTTCGCCGCACATTGCACGGCTATAACGGCACGAACACGGACCTGCCGCATATTTGCCGTCATATTTATCAAGCCAATGAGAAATATGTTCCACATCAGCAGACTGATTTTCCATTGAAATTGCCTTTTCAACAGGGATAACGTGCATACCTATTCCGGCGCCTCCCGGAGGCACCATCGGCGTAATTGCTTCAAGCGGAAGCTGAGTCATACGCTCAAAGAAATTTGCGACCTGCGGATGCTCACAAATATTATCCCATTTCATATTAAAAAATTCTGCGCTTCCGGGAACGAACATAGGAAGCATATATTGCTTTTCATGCTCCGGATTTTCCCAATTAAATTCAACAAGACCTACATTTGCCATTTCCTTAAGAAGCGGCTCAAGGTAAGCGGCACTTTTGTCCGTAGCTTTCATAATTTCTTTAAGCTTCATACCCTTGTGCACCTTCATCTTAAGGGCAACCTCTGCCATCTCGTCGGTTACAATTGAAGCAAGACCCCAATACTCAGGGTCGTTAACGGTAAGCTCTTTACCTACCTTTGGAAGCCACGGCAATTTATACAAAACTCTGTCTGTAATATGCTTGCCGAGTGCCAAAATCAAAGGACGTGCAGGCTCGTTTGAATGATTTTCATAATAATGCATCACTCTGTCATCGTACACCCTATCCTCAGGCGGCTTGACAATATCAAATTTGTATTCATACTCCTTATTTGACATAGTATTCTCCCTCTAAAATATACATCTTATGTCATAAATTACAATTTCATTTTATATGTTTGTTAATTATTTGTCAATATACAGTTAAAGGTAAAATGTCATATTCGGGAATGATTAATATTTAGTTTATTTTTTTATTCAAGGTTTTAAAAACGCAAAAAGAGACGGCATTTCTGCCGTCTCCAAATGCTTTAATCAAAGTGTCAGATTAGTCATTTCCACCGAAGCCCCAGTCAGTACCACCGGATGTAGTAATAACATCAGCTGTCTGAGAAAATTCATTAACCTCTGACACCGGCTTTGTATAAAGCTCTTTCATTAGGTGTGTCCTCCTTAATTTATCAAAGCTCGCCTCCACCCCTTAAGCCAGAGGTGAAAGCTTTGCTAAATTGTGTTAATTAAGCATTATAGTCGTAAAGTGATGCTTCTGAATAGTAAGTATGAACATTACCATCTGCATCCTTAGTAACTACGAATGCTCTTGCGCCGGCAACGCCTGTCTTTGCAGTAAGACCGTAGTTCAAACCAATCTGTGAAGCGTTGGTGTTGTTATAAATAACTCTAACCTTACCAGGATTTGTACCTGATGCAGCATTGCCAACGTTTTCAAGTGTAAGGTCAGAAGCTGTTACATTCTTACCATATACGAAGCCCTGGCTAACTACTGTCTCATTATCAGCAACAGTACGTGTTGCAACAAAGAGAACGTCGCAATCTGTAGCTGAAGGACGAGTTGTTGAAACGATAGCAACCTGAGTCTTAGAAGTGTCATCAGCCTTTGTAACTGCTGTGAGTTCGATATCCGAAGCACAGAAGAATGAGTATGATTCACCGTAACCAACTGTTGCGCCGTTTACTGTCCATGATGTTGCGCCTGCCTTAGTAACTGTTACCTTAGCGTCATATGCAACATTTTCAGCCTTGTCAGTGTAGTCAGTGCCGTTAACTGTGATTGTTGCGCCTGCAGCCTTAACTGTGTAAGTCTGAGTAGCATCCTTCTCATAGATAGCTCTGATGGTCTTACCTTCTGTAAGAGCGGTAATCTCATCGTTTGTAAGAGCCCAGCCCTTGAATGTATAACCAGGATAGATAGGAGCAGTTGCAGGAACCTTAATGTCAGCACCGCTTGCTACTTCCTGAGTTGATACAACGTTGCCGTACATATCAATGAATACAACTACGAATGTTGATTCAGCTGTTTCTGTAAATACAGGAGTTACCTCTGTATCAGCAACTGCTGTGAATGAATATGTTTCGTTAGTTGAAACGAGCTTGTTAGCAACCTTCCAACCTACGAACTCTGCACCCTCATTAGCCTGAGCTGTAAGAGTTACAGTTGAGTTAGCAGGAACCTTAGTAGTCTTACCGTTTGTTGCGTCCTCGCTGTTAAGAGTTGTTGTACCGTAAGCAGTCTTAGCAACTGTGATATCATAACCCTTAAGCTGAGGAAGAACCTTAGTTTCAAGAACCTGACCGCAAATTGTACAGCTTGTAACTTCTGAACCCGGCTTATCAAGTGTAGGCTCTGTTACAACAGGTTTACCCTTTGTGCAATCTTCTGTTACAACCTTAGCAACTTCGTCATAGTTAGCATTTGCTGTTACAGCAGAAACTGCCGGCCAGCTATAAGTTGTATGGCTGTGCTGTTTACTACCTGCCGGTGTAGCAGTTGTATCAGCAGTATTTGTCTTTGGAGCTACAGGAGTAGCGCCTGCAGCAAGCTTCTGAGTATCAACTACAGTGCCTGCAGCGTTTGTAAATGTGATTGTATAAACCTTAACAAGACCATTAACTGCATCTTCAAGAGCAGTAGCAGCAGCAGTTACCTGTGCCTGATCTGTATAAGCTTCAACAGTAGCCTTAGCGTTAGCTTCAAGAGCAGCTGTTACCTTAGCATAAGATTCTGCTGTGTAATCGTCAGCCTTTACAGCCTCTGCCTTAGCAAGTGCAGCATAGTAAGCTGTACCGTCAAGCTTAGCAAGGTCTCTTACATCTTCGTGACCGCATACTGAGCATGTAGCCTTTTCAGTACCTGCCTTAGCAATTGTAGAAGCAGTTACAGTTGTGTACTCACCGTAAGTACAATCCTTAGTATCAGCATTAGCCTTTTCAGCAAATGTGAATTCGCCTGTCTTTTCCCAAGTGTAAGATGTTACTGTATGAGTACCGTCGTTGTTATCAACTGTTGTAGCAGCTGTGTTAGCAGGAGCTATAGGAGCAGCGCCCTTATCAGCTGTTACAGTCTGAGTTTTACCGCCAACGAATGTGTAAGTATAAACATCTGATGTCGGAAGAGCCTCAAGACCCTTAACTGCATTTTCAAGAGCAGTAGCAGCAGCAGTTACCTGTGCCTGATCTGTATAAGCTTCAACCTTAGCCTGAGCATAAGTCTCAAGAGCAGCTGTTACCTTAGCATAAGATTCAGCTGTGTACTTAGTACCGTCAACAGCCTTTGCAGCATCAAGTGCAGCATAGTAAGCTGTACCGTCAAGCTTATCGTCCTTAGTCTGAGTATCTACATGATTACATACAGTACATGTTCCTGTAAGAACAGTACCTGAAACAAGTGTATGCTTGCTTGTCTCTGCATAAGTAATGTTACATTTTTCCTCAGCTGTAGTAGCAACCTCAGTGTAAGTTGCATCTGCAGTAGCAGCTGATACTGCAGGCCATGAGTAAGTTGTTACTTCGTGCTTATTATCGTTCTTATAATTTACAGTTGCAGCAGTATTTGTTGAAGGAACTGTTGGAGTATCGCCTTCTTTAACTGTCTGCGTATCAACAGTCTTGCCGTTGATGTCATTAAATGTAATAGTATAAGTCTTAGTTTCAGGTGTTGAATCCTTTGCATAATCTGTCCAAATTAATGCCCAGTTAGCAAAGGTTCTTGCTGAATCGTCACCTGTAACAAGATACAAATTCGGATCTTGCATATCAAATAATGAATCTCTGTAATAAGGTTCAAATTCTGTACCAAAATCATCTCTGTCAAATGTAAATACTTCCGAAAGGTCACAATCCTTAATTACTTCGAATGCATAAGTATAGCAAGCCATACCGTACTTACCGAATTTTGATGTGCCATCAAGACCAACTCCAAAGAAGTTGGAAGTATTTTGGTTACCATTTACGGCAGCTACGCCTGTAATAGCACCATACCAAATACCTTCTTCATTATTATACGTTGACATATTAAACTGCATTGCATCTCCATAGATTGAAACGCCGTTTTTAATTGCGCCCTTGGCAGTTGTATTAATTTTCCAATTATCACGTACCTTAGTAAGACTTCCCGGAGTGGATGCCTGAAGATATTCAGTGTTGAATTTACCTTTGAACTGACCTGATTGGATAACATCAAATCCGCCGATTTCAACTGTAATAGCAATACGCTGACCTGCTTTAACATGAGCAGGGTTTACAATATTACCTGCTGCTTTAACAGCCTCATAAGTATGTGAAGCATTTACGCCATAATATTGGTTAATGTACTGCTTGTTGTATTTATCGAATGTACCGTCTGCTATGGCAGCTTCAGCATCTTGTTTTGAACCCAAGTTTGAAACTGTTGCAGCAACTACAGGCTTATAGTCATTACGATGGTCTTCGAGTCCATTGCTCGCATAATCTGCGATTTCACCACCGAAATCTACCGAACCACCACTAGTTTCATCATTAGCATAGCCACGATATTCAGGAGTTGACTGAAGCTTTTCAAGGCTTGCATCAACGCCATCATCAACCCACCATTTTCTGTTCTGAGTAACAGTATAATCTGTTGAACCGAACATATCAGCTACACCATTAGTGGCAGCTAAAGCAGAAAACGGAACGGAGAATGCAACCATAAGAACTGCAAGAAGAACAGCTATTGCTTTTCTAAATGTCTTTTTCACTTAGAAATCCCCTTTATTTATTTTGAAAAAAATCACTTTATCTCTAATCCGTTATAATAATTGGAACCGGATGCACAAGCATAGACAATCGTAGCATCTGTTGCAGATATGCCCCCATCACCATTCAAGTCAAATAGCAATGATGGGTTCTTAGATGTAGCAGCTTTATATACGGGTGTAGCATCTGTTGCAGATATACCACCGTCCCCGTTAAAATCGCAAGCCATCATAGGAATAACCGCATCAGTAATATCAGCACCGTTTACGATAACGGTAACGTCATTACGAGCTATTGCATAATCAGATGAGATTGAAAGATAGTATGTTCCGTCCTTTAACGAATCAATAGAGAAAGCGTTTACACCATCTTTAAGAGATGATGTGGTTGTACCGACAAGCTCGGTACGAGCTGAATCGGAATATACGTTAACCGTATATTCGCCGTAAACAGGACTGTTGGCAGTATTGCCTTTCGCATCTGTCATAATAACAAGCGAGCCGTTTACGCTATGACCGGTTGACGGTGAAACGTCACAGGTCATTAAATATAGAGAACCGGGATAATCGGCAGATTCTTTAACAAGAGCATACTCATCGTCAAATCCGTCATTATAATTAGCCAAAACGAAAGTCTTATTTGGGTCTGTTGAAACCGAAATAACATCAGCGGCGTCACAATCCTTTGCAAAAGCAACCGAGAAGGTTGCAAGCAACGTGCCGTCCTTTGTTACAGATGAACAAGTGTCAGCATCTGAAACAAAGCCAAATACCAAATTAGAATCATTCGTTACGGTTCCCATCGAAGATACGCCGGCAACCTCATCAGAAAGAAGAGCCTTAGGCTCACTCTGCACCGATACATCCGAAGAATAGGTTGATGTAACCTGCACAACCGATAACTCGGTAACGCCCTCTAAATAAAAGCTGACGTCATATGTACCGGCAGGTAACTTATCACCGTCGTATTGTTTGCCGTTAGAATCTGTGTATGTGCAATAAACGTTCGGGCTCTCCGTTCCGAGCGCAGCAGCATACGAAGTACGAGGAAGGCACACAACAAGCGCAACAAAAACCAAAAACGCAAGTGTACCGAAAATAACACCTACTCGTTTTTTTGTAATTGTATTCATTGGTGTTACCTCCTTGTTGAAAAAATTCGCTTAATTTGGGGAGAAGCAGAATCGCCGTGAAGGGCAAAGACAAAATCGGTCAGAAAACATAAAAATATGAAACCAAGCAACTTTGGCAAAAGCCAAACACCGTGAAACATTAAACATTTACTAAACGAAACTGCCCATAGCCTCCCCGCCCAAAGCGGGCATGGTATATAAACGGCAAAAGCCGAATATATCAAGACAAAGCAAAGCCATAGCTCTGCTTAATTAAATGATAACACAAGTTATCGTAATTTTCAAGTAAAACTTCTTAGGGACTTTCGCCCCTAAGAAGTATAGAAACTAATATTACTTAATAGTAACAGCAGGAAGTGAAATAGCTGATGATGCAATAGCATAAACAGTTGTAGCATCAGTACCAGATATACCACCGTCGCCATTAAGGTCGAATGCTAAATTCTTTTGAGATGCAGTTACCTCTTTGTATACAAGAGTAGCATCAGTAGCTGAAATGCCTTTATCCTTGTTGTAATCGCAAACAACCATTGCAATTGCAGGACCTGCAATATCAGCGTCACCAACAACAATGCTTACTGTACGTGTAATAGCGAATTCAGAAGTAATTGTTGCTGTATATGTGCCAGGTGCAAGGTCAAGACTAATCTCGTTTGCAGCAGCTGTAAGGTCAAATGACTTTTCAAGAACAGGAGCGTTTGCACTGTCATAAACAGTTACTTTATATGTTCCGTTTACGCCCTTATTGTTAGTAGCACCCTTTGAAGATGTTGCTACAACAAGTGAAGCAGTAACATTATGAGTTGACGGAGCCAATGACTCAACCGAAGGAACGATTGTAGTATTGCCTGTAACAGTAAGCTCATACGGGAATGCTGTTGCTGTATCGTCAAATGTAAGTTTGTCGCCGTTAACAGTAAGTTCAGGTTTAAGAGTATAACCATCCTCTGCTGTTACATTGATTGAAACAACCTGACCCTTTTCTACAGCTACAGGACCTGAGTAAGCAACACCGTCGATTGTTACTTTAGCACCTGCAACAGGAGTTACAGTAAGCTCACAGCTCTCAAACTCGGTAAGACCGATTTCAGCTGCCTGAAGTTCAGTATCAACATTGTAAATCTTAGCAAGCTGAGCATCATAGTTCTTACGGTCATTGATATTGAATGTGCCGGAATTCTTATACTTATAAGAACCGTTACCATAGTTAGCAAGGTCAACTGCGGCAGCAAGAGCTCTCACGTATCTGTTCCAAGATGCTGATGAGTACTTTGTTGCGCCTTCGTTAACAAGCTTACCTGATGCATCAAATGAACCAAAGCGTGGGTTAGCTGCTACGCCATTCTTAGATACGGTTGCTTCAGTAGCGACTGTACCGTCATCATTGTATGTAGCAGGTGTTGCCTTGAGCATTGAGTAAGCATTACCCGATGCACACTTGATTTCATTTTCAAGCTGCTTGCCCTGGTAACCACGTTCAATAACTGCAGAAGCGAATATGTTAAAGAGTTTAACGTATTCTTTTGCCTGAACAGAAGATACTTCAGAAGCTGTGGTATAAGTAAACTTAGTACCTGCATTCTTGAGGTCATTCATAAGCTTAGCAGCGTCAACATAAGACATACCGTTTCTTTCAACAGTCTTGCCTGTTGTTGCGTCAACGTAATCAACGTCAACTGTATACTGCTGTTCAGCCTTCTTTGCATATTCTACCATCTTATTATATGTAAGAATATCAAAGTTAATTTCTTCAAGACCATTTCTAAGCTCAGAAATCTCATTGTAGAGTGTTGATGATGAGCTGATAAGGTTAGACTTAACTACGCTAAGAACATATTCAAGTCTGTCATTAGCCTGAGTAGCAATACCACGATTATCTACTGAATCCATCTCGCCTGAGTTAGGAATGAGCTGATACTCAGCTGATGGGAACTTACATGCCCAATTATCGCCTGAGTTGCACTTTTTGCCTTCAGCATTTCTGTATACATATTGAACCTGATTATAAAGAGGCTCGTTATCTTTGTTTGTATCCTGAGTAGTTGTCGGTCTCTGCCATGGGCCGCCAGGATATGTATCGAGATCCCATTTTGTAGCATACTTAACTGAGTTAGTAAGGTAATAGTTACCGTCCTGACCGAGTGTTACATTAGCCAATGCAGCATCCTTGCCATTCTTAACATCTGATGATGTAAGCGGTTTTGGTGAGTAAATAGGCATTGTACATTTCTCATCGGAATAGTAAATTCCCTTTACGCCGCCACTGGTTGCACCTGTTGTAGCGTCTATTGTGCCACCGACATAAGCAGTTGCTTTAACCGATTCAGGGATTGTGTAGCTTACCTGAGTACCCTTTACAGTAAATGTTACTGTTTCGTTAGAGGTTGAGTAAGGAACGTATGCACGATCGCCTGTTGCGGAAGTTGTAACTGAAGTTGTAACTGCATACTCTGTTTTATCTGACTGAGTAAGAGCTGATTCAGCAGTGTAAGGAGCTGACTGAACGCTAAGTACATTCATAAGAGCATCCTTAGCCAAATCATAAACTGAACCGATAGATGCATCCTCTTTGAAGTCGGATGTTTTATAGTTAGCCATGATATTGGCAAGTTCTTTATAGTTCTTATCAAGTGAGCCGGCTGAACCGCTTTCACCGATAACAAGCTGGAAGCTGCCTGTCTTATAAGAACCTGAATTATAGAAGTTAACATTAACATCATATGTGCCGGTCTTAACAGTAGCCTCACCGTCGAAACCAAACGGTCTGTAGTTATTAACAGCATTTGAACCAAATGTTTGCTTTGAGGTATTTATATAGATAGCATCAATACCGGTACCGAGTGTAACCATATTAAAGATGTTATCATAGTTATATTTACCACCGGTCTTAAGATACATTGTATCATAAATACCGCTTTCATTGATATGGTAACCGGCAATAATCTTAGCATCAAGTGCTTCCTGAAGAGTGAATGCAACGTGAGTTCTTGTTTCAATCTCCTTGCCCTCATTTTGCTTTGAAATGTTACCGATTTCCTCAGAAGTATAACCTCTGTAGTACTCAACAGCACCAAGGCCGCTACCTGTAGAAGCGTTTGTACGGTTACGCTGCCATTCGCCGAACTCGCCTGAGCCTGCAGATGTTTCTACACGATAGTCATACATACCAATCTTAAGAAGATCACCTGTTGACTTATCCCAACGAGCAATAGCGTTTTTTTCGCCGATATCTACTGTTGTTAAATTAGAATCATCGAATGCCTTAGCTGCAGTAGTAAGGTTATTTGATTCATAGCCGGATTTTCTGTCAAAGAAGAATACACCGTCAATGCTCTTTTCCTTACTGCCGCCCTTCATAAAGAATGAATACTGAGCGATTTCGTTAAGCTTGTTAGAAGCGATAACCATCTTATCAGGATAGTTTGCAGAGATATTACCGCCGATACCTGTAAGAGAATGAACGGTTACACCGTTTTCTTCTCTGTCAGTGCCGTCTGTCTGCTGGAATGTAGTGTTGAAGTTATAATCTGCATCATAAAGAGCATTTCTGAAGCTTACTTCACTTGTAAGAAGCTTATAAGCTGTTACAGTATTGCCTCCATAAAGAACATTGCCCTGATCATCAACGATATCATAATTTACAACAACACGGCATGTGTTTGTTGTATCAGAACCTGAAACTTCGAACGGAACTGAAATATTAAGTTCAGCATTCTTACCCGGCTCAATAGGAGTTTCAGGGAAAGATAATTCCTCAGGAGTTTCCGGATTATAAACATCATATTGAAGCACGCTTGTAATCTTTACATAGTAACGTGAAAGCTGAGTAGGCTTGCCGTCCTTGATGTACGATGCATTGATACCTACCGAGTTGTTTGTAACAGTAAGTACATCATCATAAGGTTCACCTGAAGTACAGCCTGTTACGGTGTTAGAACCGAATGAAGCAGTAGCCATCTTGAGCTGATGCTGACCAAGTGTAGTCAATGCATTAGGAAGGAAGCTGTTAACTGCCTGTACTGCAAAACAGATACCTCTGATAATAGAATCAGAGTAGGTCTTAGGACCGTTTGTACCGTATCCGCCGAACTCTACAAAGTTACAGATAAGCTTTTGGAATGCACCCAAGCTCTTGCTTGTACCTGCGAGTACCTTAACCTGGAAGAAATCATCAAACGGATGAGCACTTGTAGCATCAGGAACGACTGTCTTAAAGCTCTGTCCGCTGTAACGTGCGCCAAACAATCCGTTAATGAGATCCTTAAGTAAATCATAAATTGTTACGACGATTGAAGTCTTTTGGATAGGCTCTGCAGAAACGATTGTAAATAACTGGTTAAGGAAGTTAGATACGCCGCAAAGACCTGTCTTTGAATTTTCTTTACCAATATCAAGGAATGAAAGAACAATGTTGTTCCAAATAAGTTCCTCTGAATTGAATTTAGCATAACCTGTACCCTGAAGTGTACCGAGAACAGGCATAAGCTTATTAGCTATTGCATTAATGTTTTCCCAAAGAGTATTCTTTGTTGTGATAAGGCTGTTGCCGTTTTCATCACAAATACCGAGGAGAGCACCTACGCCCATAGCTCTTTCGCCCTTATTTACAGCCTTCTCCATTGCATGGTCGCCACCGTAGTAGCAAACTACAGAATTAAGAAGGTCAAAGAGTGTTGTTTTAGAATCAACAGCTGCTGACTCTGTCTTCCAAGTATTGCCGTTTTCGTCCTCAAGAGGAACGTAAGCCTCAATTACATAAGCAACTGCGTCACGAGCCATTGGAAGAATTGTGCCTTCAAGTGTTGCATTGATTGTTCCGTCGCTGCCAATCTTTACAAGCTTTGAATAATCCTTGTTAGGCATTGAGTATGACAAATACTCCTTAAGGCATACATAAGCTACTGCTTCTGCATCCTTACATCCGTCCCAATCAGAAGGATGGATAATTTTCTCAAGCTTGCCTGCGCCAAGATTTACCTGACCGATACAAGCAACGAGCATAGGAATCATTGCTTCTTCAAGATTCTTCTCTGTAAGAGCAGCGTTAGCGCCGTTCTTTGCGTAGAAAGCTTTAAGAATGTTAGCGTCTGTAGCGTCTGCTGTGTATTGAACCATCTTGCAAGCGTTGCCAACGAGTGTTGAAACGATTGACTTAATTGCTGCTGCGTCAATAGTTGCAAAATCACCGGTTGTTGTCATTTCAGGACGTGTACCGATAACGTTGCCGCGCTGCGGGAACAAGTCCTTAACTGCTGCAACAAGTGCGTCATTAAAGCCTGCTACCATTGAGCTGTACTTTGAATAGCTATCGCTAAAGAACTTATCGAGGTTTGGAGTACCTGTTTCTGCAAAGTAAAGATTGATAGGACCTGTTGTTACTTTAAAGCCGTAATCAGCAAGTGGGCTGTATCTTAACTTAGCGAAAAGTCTCGTTGCGTCGATATCTTTCCAAGAACCTGTTGAGTTCTCGGCAGCTGTACGGTCATAAGTTACCGTCTTCTTAACATAAGCAAGGAAATCATCTGCTGTGTCAAACTTATAATCCTTATATACTGCATTTGCCCATTGATCGAGCTTAGGCTGTGCATAGTTTGCAGCAACATCATTATCATTCCACTCGCCCTTTTGGTCGAAGAAATAATAATAGTTGTTATCAAAGTTAGCGCCGTGACCCTTATCAAATCCGTCATTTACGTGAAGGAGTTTGACTGTACCCTTGAGAACTGTATCCCAAGCAAGATCAAGAGCTCTGTAACTGAAATCAAAAAGATTATCGGTTGCCTTAAGTGTTACCTTTGTGGTTGATTCTGTTGCATAACCGTTTTTGTCAGGAGCACCGTAAGCAAAGAGAAGAACGTTAAGAGGATTACCCTCATCATCTTTAAATTCATCTGAATATATAAGGTTAGGGTCATAACCAAGCTTTGCAGCTGCAGTAGCGTAGTCAGAACCGCTTGCCTTCATTTCAGCTTTAATCTTCAAATAACGTGTAGCCGATGTATCCTGAATTGCTGTTTGCGAATCAGCATCTGTGTATTCTTGATTATATGTAACAAGTACACTAATCTTATCAAGAAGCTCTGTTGTGAGTTTATTAATAAGCTGGTCATCATAAACCCATGTTGCAGTACCGTTCTTGAAATTATTAATTTCATCTTCTGTATACCAATTAGTATATTGGAAAATAAGGTTTTGAGCAACATTGTATACTAAGTTTGTTTTATACTTTGTATCTGTAAAGCCCAAAAGATTACCTATAATCTTATATACGTCAAGGTTTGCAACGTTACCGAGAGTACCGAGAGTAAATTCACCTCTAAGCACCTTGCCTAAAATATCAGTGCCGTTATAGTCGCAAGAAAGGTTTTGGAAAATACCGATTACACTTCTTAAAATATCAGTTGAAGATGCAGTTTCTCTTGAAATACTCCAATCCTTAGTGGCAACAGCCTTAAAGTTAAGGTTGCCGGCATCACCGAGTAAGTTACCGTATTGATTAAGAAGATCAGCGACACCCCTAAGTGTAAAGAAGATTTCATCAACACTATGAGTACGTACCGGAATGTCTTTTTTAACAAGACCAAAAGCATTAAGCTTAAGTGTACGGCTGTTGCTGTCCCATGTGATATACTGGGTAATACTTGATGGAAGGTTTTCAAGAAGCTTATCAATCTGCGGACCGTATTCGGCAAGCATCAAATCAGCATAGTCAAGTAAAGCTGTAGCTACCTGTTCATCGGAAAGAATAGCCCACGCCAAATCGTTATATTCGATTGACTCGTCGGCATATGTCTTTTCACTGCTCATAGTATCAGCATAAGCAGTTAAAGCACCGGTAAAGCAGGAAGCTGCCATAAGCACTGCCATAAATAATGCCAGAAGCTTATGTGAAAACTTTTTTGCCTTCGTTTTCATTTTTTACCTCCATTAAATTTAAAATTAATTGAATAATAAAGTGTTAACATATTGCAGGGGAGCCTGTCACAATCTCTGACCATCAGGCAATCTGAATTAGACTGAAGGTCGGCAAAGCCAAACCGTTGCACCAAAAACTGCGCAATATGTGCTTTAAACACATTATAATTATTACATAAGGCAACAAAAAAGTCAATAAAGACAAACGACAAATGATATTTTTGTAACAATGTCCAAAAAAGCAAACTTATTTTTGACACCTTGCACAAATTATTAACTAAAAGTTTACAATTTGTTTATAATTCGGTGCCAAAAAACGCTTAATTTTCCGTAAGTAAAGCTGTAATACTTTACACAAAATTTACGTTTGTAAAGATGTTTGCCTTTACAAATTGAACAGAATTTTACTCGACTTTATATGGATTATATTACGTTTTACAGTCAATTTTCTGTCGAATTATGTTTGTTAGACTTTTTATGTTGTATTGTCTATTTTGCAACTCTCTATCGTCAAAAATCAACGCTAAAATATGTGAAAATTCACAATAAATTCAAAATATGTTATAAAATTATTGACTTATAAGTTTTTATTTGTTATAAATATATTGTATTTGTTAATACGCGTGTGGATATCCTGCGCCTAAAAAGCAGTTTTTTGTGTAGAAACTGTGAACAAATACTGCTCGGCGCATTATCCAAAAAATGCGTTACCATACGACAAGTTCGTAAATCATATGTAAAGGAGAGAGATTTATATGAGAACGAGCAAAAAGATACTCAGCTTTTTCTTAGCTGTAGTAATGGTCGTGACCACATGCTCGGTTGGATTTACTGCGTTCGCCAAGAGTAATGACAACCCGCTTTGGAAAACGACAAGTGTTGACTCCGATTCGGCATTCGACACACTTAACAAATTGGCAGACCAGCTGCCTTCCCTTCTCATGGGCATTGAGGCAATAAGCAAGCCTGTTTATGAAAAGGGTGCTAAAAAGTTAGGTAAGACCGCAGCGGAACTTACCACCAAAGAAAAAGAGCAAATCGTAAGTGAAACAACACTTCAGGATTTACTCGGCGTATTGCAGCCGACTCTTATCGGCGCACTTGCAAAGACAAGCCAGTCAGACTTTGTAACAAGTTATATTCAGATAGGTATGGGTAATCCTGAAGATTATAACTACTTAAGCGGTTCAACGGGCGCAATTGATTATTTTTCACTTACTGCCCTTTGCTTAAAGTACAAAGACAACAAAGACTTATCTAAAGACACGAGAAATCAGCTTGACGAATGGTTATACGGTAAAGAAAGCGAACGTACCGTTTCAGGCTACAATGCCGCAGGTCAAACTATCAAGTTCTCAACAAACAGCCTTTGGTATTTAGCCGACCTTTATGCTCAAAAGATAAAGGAAGGTACAGACAGTGATAAGGTAGAAGCAATTGCTAAGCGTTATACCGAAGCTGTAAAAAGCGGTGCTGTTGAAACAGTTAAGCTTAACGGCGAAGCTATCGGTGACACTTATGATACTGCCACACTTTACCAGTTGAAGAACTTTGATTTTAAGCTCACAGCTGATGAGCAAGCCGTTGTTAACAACTATATGGGCACACTTAACGTTAAGTATGCAACATACGGTATCAACGTTAAGCTTAACGATTTGGCTGACGTTATTTACTACGACTTCGGTGTCGGTCAGAGCTTCATCTCAGCAAGCGAATTTATCAGATTGATAAGCGACGGCGGTGCAACATTTAACCAAACAGTTGACAGCACATCGCTTTATCAGGTTCCTATGACATTTAAGGGCTTCACAGTAAGCGACACTGAAAACAATGTTTATGACACTGTTAAGGAAATCGCAAGAAAAGCTGTTGCCGCTAAATTAGGAGTTGCCGAAGATGCTTCTTTCGAGACTCTTGCACAAAAAGAGGGCATGACAACAGATTACCAAATTGAGTCATATACCGAATATGTAGTAGGCAACACTATTATGACTGATTTGTGCAAAAAAGCACTTATGAACGGTAATGTCGACACAACCACTTCTCCGTATTACACTGATATACTTAAGGGTATGGTTGTACGTTTCGGTAATAACGGAAACGGCGTTGACCTCAACAAGCTTAATTCCGAAATCAATGCTAAGCTTCCAAAAGGATATGATGCAAATTGGCAAGAGGGTGACAGTTTCTTCATCAGCGATGACGAACTTACTCAGTTGCGTGCATTCTTCTCCAGCGTCGGCGGTGCAAACGCCACCACTAATGTTGTAACAAACTACTTTAAGGACGGCGAAGTTACCTTTAACGATAAATATGCCGACAAAAAGAACAAGACAGTCATTGTTCCTGCTTCACTTAAAGGCAGTTACACTTCAGAGTTTTGGTCTCTTATTGCAGCTAACCAAAAAAAGAATTCAACAAATTACAATAATTTGTTAGGTTCATTTGGCGGCTTTGCTAAAAACCGTTCACATATTGACAAAACAAAATACTTGCCTGTTAATTCACTTGTTGATGCTTCACGTTCAGACCCGGGTGTCGGCATTAACGCACTTAAGTCTGACCCTGTAACTAATTCAAATAATTACAGCAAGCCATTAATCAACGAATGGGTTGCAGCTTCTTACGACTACATTGTTACTAAGATTGCATCTGAATACTTAGGCGTTGATACAAACGACCTTGGCACAGATAGCACTACTTATACATACAGCTATAAGTATTCTTTCAAATTCCTTCTTAACGTTCAACTCGTACTTGATGATATTGTAAAGAAAAAAACTTCTCAAACTTCAGGTATCGTTCTTACCGACGCTCAAAAGGAAATTCTCAACGGTAAAAATGTTGACCTTACAGGTTCGGCAGGTACCGAGATTACAAACCTTATTCTCAACAACACAATCGGCGATATCGTTGACCCAAGTACAGATATCGGTAAAACGGTTGACGCTGTGCTTAAGTCACTTCTTAAGACAAACGTAAATCTTAAGGACGCTCTTACCGATGTTTGGAAGAATCTTGTTAACGACCCGATTAAGACAGTCGTAAACCTTCTTCCTTTACTTACAGTAGTAATTAACGAACTTCTTGAGCCTATTCTTTTCTCTGAAATCGGCAATTCGCAAAGAAATAACCAAGAAGGCTTCCTCTATTCTGTTATTGACCTTATTGAGCCACTCAAAAATATGACTGCAGACACCGGCTCATATATCGGTATCAGTCAGCTTGCTTGGGACCTCAACGCTATGCTTCCTCAGCTTATGCATTGGCTCCAGAGAGATGGCAAGTTTGAGGAATTCGGCGGTACTTATTGGAACGGCGGTAATGAGAAAACAGGCTACATTTCAGAATCTTCTGACGACACCTTTGTAACCAAGAACTTCTCAGCCGGCGACATTATCGCAACTCCTGACTACGTACTTAAGTATGACAAGGTTGTAGACAGCTACGGCAAAGCAATCACATACACAAAGAACAGCGACGGCTCTTATACCTATTCTTATAATGGCGTAAGCGGTTCTCTTGCAGATGTACTTGCTAACGTTTCAAGCACTACTAAGTTTAATGTTAAATACACATATGAAGCAGGCGTACCTAAGATTACAGGTATTTACATTGCCGATAAGGCTCTCAAGTATGCTAAGCTCAGCGACCTTGAGGGTATCCTTAAGAAAGCAATCACAGCTTCGAACGGACAGGTTGGCGCAGGTCTTTATGAATTGGTAACAGAAATTGCAGGCCTCTTCACTACTGCAGTTGACACATACGTTAGCACTCCTAAGTACAGAGACCAGGTTAAGGGCCATGATGACGGAGGAAAAGTCATCAACTCAGGTCTTAACAACCTTATGGTTGCAATTCCTCAGCTCTTTGACATTATGGAAAACCTTGCAGCTGACAAATACGGCGTACGCAAGGATGCATGGACATATTGCTACAAGGGCAAGATTGTTACGGATTCAAACGGCGCAGTAAGTAACTCTAAGATGACAGAGTTCAAGGATTTTGCCGCTAATCCAAACCCAACAAAGATTTTTGACTGCTTTGTAGGTGTATTCGTAGAGGATTGGCTTGACGCTATTCTCGGTCTTGTAAACAATGTAATAAGCTCTAAGGGCAGTGAATTTGAAAAGAACCTTCCAATTATCACAGGTCTTCTCAATTCAGTAGGCGGTTTCACCGAAACAAGTGCTCTTACAGACCTTCTCAACAGTATCTTCCAGATTACACGTGACAGCAAGTACAGCTTCACATTTGAACCGCAATCAAGCGGATTTGTAGGTCTTGACAGAGATAACGCTTACTTCCTTATTACTAATGTAAGCAAGCTTGTTGACGTTGTTAAGGCACTTATCAATTCATTCAAGTCAAATAACAACAATAACAACAATAATAACAATAACAATAATTCTTCATCACCTGCCACTACACAGGCAGTTGCAACTCCTAACTCTTCAGTTGATATTTCAGCACATAAGAGCAGCGATATGAAGAACGTTGATAACACAATAGCTAAGCTTGATAAAACATTGTCATCTCTCCTTACGGATTCAAGCGTAAACGGCTATTCAATCAACAAGACAAGTAACATTATTGTCGGCGTAATTTCATTACTTTCAAATTACATTGGTGCAAATGCATCAAACGCAACAATTGATTTACTTAATACCTATTTATATTATCTTAATGGCGAGGATGCACGTACTCCAGATTCAAATGGTAACGTTAATCCTAAGGATATCTACACAAACGAAGGTCTTACAACAGTAGTAGTAAGAACCTATGCTCTCGTCGAAACACTTGTTGCAGGACTTACAGACAAGTATGCATACTCTTATACATATAATAATGGTACTGCCGACGTGACAGCAAAATACAATCTTATCAGTGAAGCAGTCAACGGACTTATTTCTCCTGACTCATTATCTGTAAGAATTAAGGACACAGGCATTAAGAACGCAAGCAAGAAGCTTTCTAAGCTTGACAGTTGGAGTGACGCAGTTAATGACAACGGTACTCTTAACGTAAGCATTAATTGGGGCATCACAGCAGGCAACAGAGATGAATTTATGACAGGTCTTTCAACCTCACTCAGACTTCTCACCTCTATCCTCGGCGTAGTTCTTATTGATACAGGCATTTATGAAAATGCTCTCTACCCTGTTCTTAATACAATAGCTCAAAAGACAGGCATCACAGTTGATACTCCTACTAAGTTTGCAGATAAGAGTAATCCATACCGTGATGAAGTATTCACCGGTATTGTTAATCCAATAGTTTCACTTCTTGACAAGTTCCTTGAAAAGCCTGCAACAACATTGCTCAATCTTGTGTCGGCTATCGGCGTTGTATTAGACGATACAACAACTCCTACACTTGCATCTGTTGTTTCAAGCGCAGTTAAGGCTATTGCAAACGAGCTCAACGGCGCAGCTAACATTCTTAAGATTAAGAGTGATAAGCTTGGTGCCGCATCACCGTCACTTGCAGCGCTGCTTGAAGGTATCGTTACTAAGACGTTCGGTGATTTAATCACAGTTAACGACAAGCAAGAGCTTGGACTTAAGGTTAAGGGCTATGCTCTTTCAGGCAACAACATTATTCCTATTATTAATACCCTTCTTGCAAAGACAGGTATTAAACTTAACAACATTAATTGGAACAAGCTTGGCAAGACAACAACTCCTGCTCAAACACTTGTATACGTACTCGATTATGTTGTTGAATTTGTAAAGACAAATAATAACCTTTCCACAATCATCGGTTTGATTATGGGCAACAACAAGGTAAGCTCAGGCGTTAAGAAGCTCATCAAGTATATCGAAACAGGTAAGCTTGACGGTATGGGACTTCTTAAGATTGTAGGCAAGCTTCTCGACTTCACACAGTCACCTACAGAAGTTTATTGGGCTTACAGCAAATACAAGGGAACTTCATTAAAGTTCAAGTACCCTGACGGTATTTCTTCTTACGATGCCGAATCAGCTATCACCCAGCTTGACAGTGCAGTTGACGCAGTTATGGCTCTTCTCACTAACTTTGGCGTAGTTGACGCATCAAATCTTAAGGGTGTTGTAAGCGGTTTGGTATTTACAAACGCTAACCTCACTTCACTTGCTAAGGCACTTTATGGTGCACTTGACAAAAAGACTATTTCACCTTATCTCAATATGGCAGGCATTACTGTTTCACCTAAGGGCGTTGCAGGCTTACTTATGGATAAGAGCTACGGTAAAACTTATTCTTCAGCAGCTAAAACCCTCAAGAAGGTTAAGAGCTGGAAGAAAGTTAAAACAATCAACTGGGGCTTCAAGGATGGCTCCGCAAAGGCTGAGCAGGGCTTCGTACATGCACTCGTTGCAATTCTTCGTCCTCTCAACAGTGTTCTCAACGTATTCCTTAATGAAGGAAAGATTGACCTTAGCAACATCACAATTGCAAAGGCTTCAACATCTCTTGATATTAAGGGAAGCGACGGCAAGGTAGCAAGCAAGATTGCTCTTACCTATGAGCTTAAGAACGGTGTTCTTACTCTTACAGCTAAGGATTCAATGAATGCCGACTCTAAGCTTTCAACAATTAAGCTTGACCTTAACGCACTCAATGTCGGCGTAAACGGCATTAACGGCTATGAAGGTGCAATCATTCCTCTTCTTGATGTTCTTCAGGTAAGCAACAGCAAGATTAAGACATTTGCACAGTATCAGAAGGATTGCAAGAAGGCTAAGGATAACGTACTTCTTGATGTTCTTAATCCTCTTATGAGCTTTGTTGACCAAGTTCTCGACAAGCCATTTGAAACAATTACATCAGTTCTTCCTAACCTTGCATACTTCATTGATAACAACGGTATCGGCCAGCTTCTTGATAATCTCCTTGCTCCGATTACAAACATTGTTAAAACTGCTAAGTCAGCAGGTTTAGACGTTGATAAGATTATTTCAGCGGTTCTTGGCAAGGACCTCGGCAAGTATTTAACAAGCTTGCTTAAGGTTAGAGGCGTTAAGCTTAACATTAAGCTTGCAGACCTCAAGTCTTGCAACATTCAGGACATCGTTGTTCCGCTTATTAACAGCTTACTTAAGAAAACAGGCATCAAGCTTCCTGATTTCAAGTGGTCAACAATCGCTGCTCACGGCAAGGTTGTAACCTCTAAGTCACATGCTAAGAATGCCGAAGGCAAGTTCACTAATAAGGAAGTAATTGCTGACAAGGGCGAGGTTCTCGTTGCAGTTCTCCGCTATGTGGCAGACACTCTTATTAAGAACGCTAAATCAATCAAATCACTTGTTTCTTCAATTGGTGCTATTAAGAAGAACAGTATGCTCAAGTCAATCATCTCAAGTGTATTCACTACAATCAGCATGGCTGAAAAAGATGATATCGTTCGTGCAGTATTCTACTTCTTAACAGGCGAACCTACTAATGCATTCTGGGATTACACCGCATATAAGACAGGCTCATTCGACTTCTCATATCCTAAGGGCGTAGACGTTGACTTCCTTAAGAATCTTCCTCCTATGCTTGACGGACTTGTTGGCAGTTTAGTTAAAGGCGGTCTTAACAACTTAATCAGTGGCCTCCTCTTCAAGGATGACATTGTTAACTCACTTCTCACCGGTCTTTACGGTGCAGTTGAAAAGGTTAAGGTTGGCGACGGCTCACTCGTTTCCCTCCTTGCACAAACAGGTATCGACTTCTCAACAAGCAATGTTGCTAAGCTCCTTACAGACGAAACTTACGGCAAAACTTATGCAGCTAATGCAAGCGTAATCGCTAAGGCTGGTTCTTGGTCAAAGGTTAATACATCAGCTCTTAAGTGGGGCGTTAAGGACAGAGATACATTCTTCCATGCACTCGTTGCAGTTCTTCGTCCTGTATTCGGCGTACTTGATGTACTTCTTAATGACGCATACCTCGGTCTTTTCGATATCGTAAGAATCCCTGGTTCTAACGGTTATACATCATCAATCGTTCCTCTTATGGAAGCATTCTCAATGTATAACGTTAAGACTCAGTATCAGTACAGAGAAGATATGAAGAAAGCTTATGATAATGTTCTTCTTGACATTATCAATCCTATCTGGGATAAGGTTGAGGATATTCTCAATGCTCCTCTCGAAACATTATTTGAAATGCTTCCAAACCTTGCACTCTTCATCGGTAATAACGGACTTTGCCAGATTCTTGACAATCTCCTCACTCCTATCTCTGCACTTATAGACGCTGTCAAGCCTGTAGTTGACCTCAACACTCTCTTACCTGCCCTTCTTAAGGCACTTAAGGTTGACCTTAACTCTCTCCTCGGCAAGATTGGCGTATCAAACTTCAAGCTTGATATCTATGATATTAACGCAACACTTAAGCCGCTCCTCGGTGCTGACGCTATCGTTCCTCTTCTTAATAACATTCTTGGAATGATTAAGATTAAGGGCACACCGCTTGGAATTAAGCTTAACGACATTAATTGGTTACAGCTTGCAAGCCACGGTAAGGTAATTACCGACGCATCACAGGCTGCTACCTACGGCACAAGAATTTACGTTAAGGGTAACTCTTCAGAAACTCTCATCGCAGTTCTCAGCTACTTAATCGAAACTGTAAACGCAGGCGACAACTTCAAGAAGATTAGTTCACTTGTAACCGGTCTTGTTGGCGGCAACGAAACAGTTTCAGGTGTTGTAGACCAGGTACTTCCTGTTCTTAAGGGTGATACCGATACGGTTATTGCTTCACTTGTTGATTTACTTCAGACAATGTCATAAACCTAAATCTGCAAACCGAATAAAAAATAAAAACGGGCAACTCTTCGGAGTTGTCCGTTTTGCTTTATATTAAATATCATTTTTCACGTTTTTATAATAAAATTCTTGTATTACAATATAAAATAAGATATAATAAATACGAATTATATCTTTTACTTGGTGGTGATGTTATGTTTCTCGGCAAAACAGCCCAAGGAAGAGTTGTTAAAACTATTAATTCTGTCGATGAGAACGGTTATGTATATCCTTTAAACTTAGTTCAAATCAAGGGATACAAAAACCGTTACGCTTTTGTTATGGGAGTGACTCACACGGTTTGCAATTTCGACGGACGAATTATAGCGGCACTCGTTCCTAAAGACCCGGAGAACACGGATTTAAAAACTATTTGGATTATGGCGTCAAGAAGTTCACGCTACATTAATCAAGACATTTATCAATACATTGATGTTAAAAACGATTTTCCTGAATATGAACTTGTCTGCTACTACGAATCAAGCGCAGGCGCAGTAGTATACAGGAGTATAAAAGGCAAGCTTCGCTTTTTGCTTATAAAAAATAAGCGCTCGGCGAATTGGGGCTTTCCGAAAGGTCACCTCGAAATGGGTGAAACAAAATACGACGCAGCAAGAAGAGAAGTTCTTGAAGAAACGGGGCTTCACATTAAAATTCATCTCGGCTACGAGGGTATATCAAAATATACGCTTCGCAATAATGTTGACAAAAAAGTTTCTATATTCGTTGCAACGACAGACGATTTAAAAACGACAATGCAAGAGGAGGAAATTGACGATTACAGATGGCTTGCGTATGACCAGGCTATGGGCCACCTCTCATTTGAAAATGATAAAAAAATACTGAGAGAAGCCGTTGATTTTCTCATTAAGCAAAAGCTTATTGTAAATAAAAACACTCCCACTGCGCAAGCTATTGACAGAGAAATCGAACTTAAAGAGCAAGAGCGCAAGGAAAGAATAGCCGAGTACAGGCGCCAAAAATGGATTGAACAGCAAAACAAACTCAGGGCTCAACGCTATTATGAAAAACACAAAGAGGAAATTGTGCGCCAAAAAATAATAAAAAAGAGAAAAAGAAATCAGGAAAAAAAGCGACTTCAAAATGCGGCAAACAATAACATTAATGCTCAAAACAAAAATAATGAGTCGCAATCAAATGCAGATAAAAAGCAAAATATAACAACCGACAAAAAGGAGAACTGATATATGGTACAGGAACTTTGCAGAAACTTACAAGAGTTTTTAACAGCGCACGGAATACCCGATTGGCTTGTTGTGTTTATTATTTCAGTCTGCCCTATCTTGGAATGCAGGCTCGGAATGTTTACAGCCATTGTGCTTTTGCAAATGAATCCTTTTGTAGGATTTATTATCAGCTTTTTAGGTAACATTTTACCTATACCTTTTATACTTTTATTAATCAATTGGATTTTCGATTTATTAAAAAAAGTTCCCGGAATAAACAAGTTTGTTTATTGGCTTGAGGACAAAACGCTTAAAAAGCGAGATAAAATTGATAAATACGGAATTTGGGGGCTTTTGATTTTCGTTGCCATACCGCTTCCGGGTACAGGTGGCTGGACAGGTGCACTTCTTGCATCTCTTCTCCATCTTGATAAGAAAAAGAGCTTTTTTGTGATTTCGCTCGGTGTATTTATTGCCGGACTTATTATGACTGTTTTAAGTCTTGTTGTCGGCAACGCAGTTTTCAACTGATATGGATAAGGAATATGAGGTTTTAATTGACCTTTGCCGCCACTATTTAAACGGCGACAAATTTATTTTCGATACAGACGTTAATTATAAAAAATTGTTTTTATATGCAAAGGGGCATAACCTTTTAGGTATATTGCACTGTGCACTTTTAAATGCAAAGAATAAAAGCGATTTACCCGAAAGCTTCTTAAATGCGCTTGAAAATAAATTTTTTGATTTAATTTTCCTTTCAAACGCTCAGATTAATATGCTGGAAGAGGTTAAAACGCTTTTTGCGTCGGCTCAGTGCCCGTATATCACGTTTAAAGGCGCAATACTTAGAGAATACTATCCCGTGCCTGAAAGCCGTGCTATGGGCGATATAGACGTTCTAATCAAGGCTGAGGACAGGGACAAGATTAAAAAATTGCTTATATCTAACGGTTTTGACTGTGTTAAGGAAAACGGGCCGGTTTATAACTATGTTAAAAACGGTGTTCTGTTTGAGGTGCACACAAAGCTTATAAGCTGTTATGATACCGAGCCGTTTTGCAGCGCTTTTGATTATGCAAAATTTGACGGCTTTGACGGAAAATTTGACGACAGCTTTCATTTTGCATATTTGATTGCCCACATGGCGCACCATTTCAAATTCTACGGAGCAGGAATTAAGCTTATTCTTGATTTAGCCGTAATGCTAAAAACTGCAAGTATTGATATTCAAAAGGTGTTTGAATATTTAAGCGCAGTTGAACTTGAAAAATTCGGTAAAACCGTTTTGTCCGTTTGCCACAACTTTTTCGGCGAAGGTTATGACTACGCAATTGATACGAAAAATGTTGAAAAATACCTTTGCGCCTGCGGTGCATTCGGCAATGAGAATGAAAACAAGGGCGTTACCGTTGCAAGGAGAGAGCTTGAAGAAGGGAAAAAATATTCGCCCTTTATGGCGAAACTCAGGCTTCTCTTTCCGCCTTATAAAAAGCTTAAAGAAATTGATTATATCAAATTTATCGACGGAAGACCTTGGCTTATTTTATATGCTTGGATTTATCGAATAATTTACAATTTTAAAAACAGAAAAGAATTTACGTTAAATGCAGTAAATTCACTTGATGATGAAAATACGCAGGCTTTGGCTCAAAAGGAGTTGGAGCTTTTTAAGGAGATTGGTTTATAATGAAATATCTTGCTATAATTTTAGTTGCCGTTTTGGCAATATTGATTGTTGTGTTCATTTCTTGGTTTTTAAATATGAAAGCAAACGGCAAATGTCCGCTTTGCGCCTTGAAAAAAATATTTATCCCGACTAAGCTTACAATTGATATAAGCGAGGACGAAGAATATTCTGAAAATAAGGTTGCTCAAACTCCGCCTATGGGCTGGTCAAGCTGGAATACCTTTAGGAACAATATTGACCAGGATATTATTATGCAAACTGCCCATGCTATGAAAGACAGCGGACTTGCAAATGCAGGATATGAATTTATTAACCTTGACGATTGCTGGCAAAGCTCCCTTCGTGACAGTGACGGAAAGCTTCAGGGCGATCTCGGCACATTCAGCCGTGGTATCCCTAAGCTTATTAAGGATATTAACGCACTCGACTTAAAGGTTGGTCTTTATTCTTCTAACGGTACTCTCACCTGTGAGGACCTCCCTGCCTCTCTCGGCAACGAAAGGCTTGACGCTAAAACAATTGCGTCTTGGGGCTGTGAATTTTTTAAATACGATTTTTGCCATCATAACAGAATCAGCGGTGACTGCCCTGCAATTGAGCATATTGTAATTACCAAGCCAAAAAGCGCTTTTGAAATTGATTTAAGGCCGGAAGACGCAGAGTTTACCGGAAGAGCAAAGATTATCAAAATGTCTGACGTGCCGAGCAAAAAAGCAATCGGATTTATCAGCCACGGCTCAGGCTCTGCAAGCTTTAATTTTGACGCAGACGAAAAGGGCGAATACGTATTAACCTTTGTTTTTCACAAGTCAATGGCTAAAAAGAAGCAGTATATGCAAATTCATATTAACGGAAAAATGTATGAAATTTTCTTCCCTGAAACTAAGGGCTTCAGTCCTTTAGGCAGGCAACAAATTATTGTTGAGCTTAAAGAGGGCACCAATAATATGACAATCAAAAACCCTGTGGCAACTGCGATTGACTCGTCATATATTCAGTATAAGCGTATGGGTAATGCTCTTAAGGAAGCAAGCTCAATGTGGGCTAAGGTTACACATTCAGAAGAAAAGCCAATCACATATTCCATTTGCGAATGGGGCATGGCTCGCCCTTATCTTTGGGGTGCTAAAGCAGGCTCAATGTGGCGCACAACGCCCGATATAGCTCCAAATTGGAGAAGCATAACTATGATATATAACCGCACCTTGAAGCTTTATAAGCACTCAGGACCGGGCCATTGGAACGACCCTGATATGCTTGAGGTCGGCAACGGAAAGCTTGACGATAACGAAAACAGAGCGCATTTCTCGCTTTGGTGTATGCTTGCCGCTCCGCTTATGCTTGGCAACGATATCAGAAGCTTTGTATCAAACGGTATGCCCGATAAGGATAATGAAACGCTTAAAATTGTTACTAACAAACATATGATTGCAGTTGACCAGGATTCACTCGGCAAGAGTGCTAAGAGAATCAAAAAGGAAAGCGGTATTGATATTATTGCCCGTCCGCTTTCAAACGGCGATGTTGCGCTTTGTTTATTCAATACTGCTTCTTCCACAAAAAGCGTCAACTTCAAGCTTGATGACCTTACTAAAGACCCATACTTAGGCATTGAGGAGTCTCCGTCGGGTTATGAGCTTCACGATTTGTGGACAGATGAACGCTCAACAGGAACTACCATTAATGCAACAATTCCTAAACATTCGACTGTAGTATACAGAGTTAAACCGACAATATAACAATATAAACATAAATATAAGATAAAAAATAAGGATTAGATATTCGTAAATTAATACGAATACCTAATCCTTTTATTTTTCCGGCACGATTATGACTGTTTATGCGCAACCGTCTTATTTAACACTTCCGCCGTTGTTTGACGATGCATATCCAATCCATGTTGTGCCAACATTAAGCTTTACATCATTTCCGTTTGTATCCTTAATTACAAGAACGCCGTTGTTTACGCTCCAGTTAATATCAATAACTGTTCCGTTTGTTGCAAGCTTGCCCTTGCCGCCTGCAAGTTTATAGTTGCAATAAACCTCGGATGAGCCGCTGTTTTTGTAGTTAGACTTTGAAACGTATTCAGTCTTATCAAAAAGAACAAGAAGATTTTTTCTTGCAACATCAGTCTTGTAATCGTTTGAATGATACATCTTGTCACTTGAGTCGTATGTCCAATCTCTTGTAGATGTTCTGTTAGAGAAAGTAAGACCGAGAGTTTTACACTCTTTATCGCTTACCGTTGACTCCTCGCTTGCGAAATTGAACTTTGTATATTTGCTTTCATTAGCGTCTGTTCTAAAGCCCTCACCTTTAATAGCGCCGGCAATCTTTGAACCGTACATAACGCCGGTATGCTCGGTTGATACACCTCTTGAGGAATCCCTGCCAAAGAGTGCAACCTTGCCTGAATATGTCATTTGGTTGATATGGTCAACATTGTCCTGCCTAAAGATTGTGTTAGCACCGATATAGTTAGTGCCTCTCTTCGTCTGGCTCTGTCCCCAATGGAGGAAAATAGCGTCAAAAAGCTCTGAAAATTTAATGTAAGGAGGTCTTGCACTTCTCATCGGTCCGATTTGTGACGGAACTGCAGTGTAATCTGCATACATCCAAAGCATTCTTGTTTCTCCGCCTTCAACCTCACCTTCAACAATAATGTCAGGCGGATTCTTGCTGTCGGCAATACCCCATTGCGGCCTTGCCGAAACAGAGTTTTCAACTACGCAGGCAATCGGTCTTTTGCCTACTGCCTTTTCATTAAAATCACTTTCGCCCGTAAGCGGATTTGTTTTGGTCACAACAGGTGTTGCTGTTGTTTGCTCCTGAGTAGTCTGCGGTGCAGTCGTTTGGGGATCCTCGCTCTTGTTTTTAACAATAAATGCGGCTGCAACTGCAATTGCAACGATTAATACTGCAACAATCGCAATAATAATCGGCTTTTTGTTTCCTTTTTTTGGCGGCTTTTTGTCATTAGCCATATTAACAGCTTCCTTTCTTGTTACCTTTGGGGCATTATCCCTATCGGCTGAATTAAAAGCAGAAAAATCGTCAAAGCTTAGGTTCTCCTTTTTAGGCTCTTCCTTAATTTCCGGTTTAAATTCAGGTTCAGCCGCCTTTGGCGCTTCTTCCTCCTGCTTTGCAAAGCTAAGCGGCACTTCCGGCTTTTTCGGCTTTTCTTCCTTCGGCGCATTTATATTTTTAATTTCTTTTAAGATTTCATTTAATTCTTCTGAATCGGGCATTTTGATGCTCCTTTCAATTTTTAATATACATATTGTACCATATATGTACTTAAATTTCACTATATTTTTGTTAAAATTTGAAATTTTATTGATTTAAAAGAACACGTGTAGTAAAATACATATTGTCGGGAGGCGATTTTTTGGCTAAAACAATACCTATGATTATCACTAACAACAGCATATTGATTAAGGATAAGGAGTCGGGTGAATTTAAAACATTTACAATGCCTGCACTTATTGAAACTCCGAATATTCCTTTTTATCATCAATTTGCCGAAAAAATTGCCGAATGTCAGTATTATTTTAAGGAATTTATGAAAACGATTTACGGAAAAAAGCTTTCTAAGTATATTTTTGCTATAATCGTGCCTGATGATACAAGCAGGCTTGAATCAATTTTTATTAACGAATTTTTTGTTAATTCCGACACGTGCAAGGCGGTTGCGCAAATGCCTATGGCGCTGGCACTTCAAAAAGACGAAAATAAATATGTTTCAATTTCAAAATCAAGCAGAAATATTGTTGTTGAATATGTAAGAAATCACGAAAGCGTTGTTACAAAATATTATGATATGACAACTGCCGACCCAAACGTGATTATGGCAGACGCCGCTAAGCTTCATATCGACCTTGAATACGAAAGCGTGCCGGTTTTTATCAATAATTTTAATATGAATATGGACGAATATCTCTCTTTCGGCAATGTCGTAACGCCAAAACAATTTTTGGATAAAATTGCAGAAATTGATGTTGAAAAACTATAATAAAAAAATCACCTTTGCAAATCATAATTATTGCAGAGGTGATTTTTTATGAAAAATAATGATAAAAAAGATAAAAAGAATAAGAAAAGCAAAAGCAAATTCAATGATTATACGTCGTTTTTAAATCCTGAAATTGTTGCAAGCGACCCGCAGGGAATGTATACGGGTGTGCCTGCCGATATGTATTATAACGGCGAACTTGAAAAACCAGTCCAAGACGCAGACGATTTATAAATAATCAACATAAAAAGTAAATAAAATGAGATACGCAATGTCAATTAAGGCGTTGCGTATTTTTTTAGATAAAAACAAAATGTATCAAAAGCATATAACCTATTGTGCCGACGGCAATTGACAAAAGCGTATTCTTTTTCCAAATATGTACCCCGGCAGTCAGCGCAACGCAAATAAGCTGAGGAACAATATAATTTACATCACCCTTTTCAAAATCTTTAAGGCAATAAACTATAAGAATACCTAAAATTGCAACAGGCAAAACGTTGCCGAGATATTTAATAAACTTCGGCACTTCCTTGCTTTGACCGAAAAGTGCAAAAGGGAAAAGCCTTGTTCCAAACGTGACCGCACCGGCAACGGCAATCATTAAAATAAGGTGAGAAGTAGTCATTTCGCCACCTCCTCGGTTTCAAAAAACTTTTTAAACGAGGATAAAATCACAACCGTGATAAGTAGTGACGGAAGTAAAAATTTATCTGCCCCGAAAATAATTAAGCAAATTACGGCGCAAAATACACCGACTGCACCGATTATTGCCGATTTTCCTTTGTTATTTCTAATCAAATCTATAAAAATAACTACAAAAAGGGCAGTCATTGAAAAATCTATACCCGTAAAATCAATCGGAATAAGCTGGCTTAAAAGCGAGCCGAGCGCAGAACCTGCTATCCAATAAAAATGGTTAAACTCGCCGATTAAAAATCTTGCCTTTGGCTCGTCCACATTTTCAGGTACGCTTATAATTGACGAATTAACGGAATACGTTTCGTCAGTCAGCGTAAAAATCATAAAAGGATAACGCCATTTGCCCGCTTTGAATTTTTCAATATACGATAAGCCGTAAAACATATGGCGTGTATTTATAAACAAAGTCATAAGCGCAGTTGTTGCGATATCCGCTTTTGCGCTGATTAACGACACGAGCAAAAACTGCCCTGAACCGGCATAAACAATAAGCGATATAAATATTGCCCAAAGCCAATTGTAACCTGCCTTATAAAGCATTATGCCGAAAGCCGAGCCTAAGAACAAATAGCCAAACAAAACAGGAAGCGATTGCTTTAGCGCAAATTTTACAGTCGCACCTTTAGTGTAGTTCATATTTCCCTCTCTTTTATGTAGTATTAAGATTATAACACTAAAAAGAAATTAATCAAGTAATAATGTATAAAATCATAGGAATGCCTCGGACAGCATTCCTATTTTAAGACAAAATGTTCAAATGTTATTGATATAAAAAAATAAGGATTAGATATTCGTAAATTGATACGAATACCTAATCCTTTTTCGTAGTGGGTCCCCGGAAAGCGTAAGCTTTTTGGGGAAAAGTCGTAGGGATGGGGCTTGCTCCATCCGAAAAATATCAAAAGGCAGGAGTAAACCCCTGCCCTACGGTATTTGTTTTAATAATAATTATTCTTTATTCATACTTTGAGGTGAAGTATCTATGACTTCAATCTTGTTTGCTCGCATCCAAAGCGATGGGGTGATACGAAGCCTGAAGCCGTAGCCAGGATCCATTTGCCAATGAGCCATAGGCGCTTCGGGCAAGCCGTAGCAGGAAAGAAGGGTCATAAGCACGCCTGCGTGGCCGACAATTGCAATATTTTGCGTTCCCGTTTTGATACAGCCGTCAATCACCTTTTCAAATGCGGCACAAATTCGCTGTGCAAATTCCGCATTGCTTTCGCCATACGGCGTTTTTGCATAAATGTCGCCGCCTATCCAATTTTTAAAATCCTCGTTATCTTTTAAATCATCAGCCGTGCACTGCTCAAATTCGCCGAAGTTATATTCGATAAAATCATCAATTGTTATAATCGTGTTATCGGGAAACATAATCTCAGCCGAGTCTTTGCACCTTTTCAGCGGTGAGGAAAACACTGCGTCAACCTTTGGATAGTGATACTTTGCTTTGATTGAATGAAGCTCGTTTATACTATCTGTAGTGAGTGGCAAATCCGTATGCCCAATATACTGTGCGTTTAAGTTTCCCTTGGTTATCCCGTGACGGAAGAAATATAAATTATAAGATTTCATTGTGAAATGCTCCTTTTTAAGCCAATTATTACAAAATATTACAAATAGGACAACGCACTTTACAAATAGTAATACGGTGATATAATACTATTTGTAATAAATGAGGTGGTTGCTATGAGTACAAAAAAAGATGAAAAGAAAGCCGCAAAAGCTGATACAAACGAAAAAAATTCAAAATTTGCATTAAAGCTCTCGGAACTCAGAAGAGAAAGAGGCATCAGCCAAAAGAAAGCGGCAACTGACCTTGGAATTTCTCAAGCACTTTTGAGCCATTATGAAAAAGGCATCAGGGAATGTGGGCTTGATTTTGTTATACGTTGCAGTGAATATTACAGCGTTACAACCGATTATCTTTTAGGTGTAAGCGAAAGCAGAAACGGCTTTGACTTTGACGCTATGAATAAACAGGAAGAGGAAAGCGGTGAATTTTCCGTTTTTACTCTTGGCAAAGTAACAAAATATTTGCTTGACCTTGTTGTAACAGGAAGCGACGAGGGTGCGCTGAAATATGTTTCGGATTACTATACGCTGTGCGTTTATCGTGGAGCAATTACGCTTGCAAAAGCAGGGTTGCTTCCTAAGGAATTGTTCAGCCTTGACTATACTCTCGGCAGAGAGCTTGCTTCGGCTGCACTTTCGGTTGAGGACGCAAAATTCGTTTTCATTGAGGATAAATCGAGAACAGGCTCTGACCTCGGCGAGAAAACGGCGCTTCACAGCCTTATTGAAAATGCAGAGAATATTATTTACAATACATTCGTTTTAGAATAAAGTGTATTGGTTTTTTTGAAGCTTAATAAATTCAAGTATAATCGTCGTAGAGATTTCTGCGGCGATTTTTTTAAATGTGGGATAATCAAGCTGGGAATTTTCATCTCCGCCGTCGCTGATTGAACGCAAAACGGCAAAAGGAATGTTATTAGCGGCACAGGTGTGGCCTATTGCGCCGCCCTCCATTTCGCCGCAAATTGCGCCGAATTCATTTTTGAGCATATCCTTAAGCTCGCTGCTTGCTATAAAAGTATCACCGCTTGCTATTGTTCCCCTATGAATTTTTTCACCGCAGGAAATGGCGGTACGTGCCAAAAGTTCGGAAATTTTTTCATCTGCCTTAACTTTAATAACATTAAGCCCGTTAATAAAGCCTCTCGGCTCACCCAAAGCGGTAATATCAATATCATATTCGCAAACGTCGCTTGCGATAACAACGTTTTTGATAACAACGTCGTTTGAAAGCGAGCAGGCAACACCGACGTTGATAATCATTTCAATATCAAAATTATCAATCATAGCCTGAGCGCACAAAGCGGCATTGACCTTACCCGGCGAGCATTTTGCAACGCAGACGGTCACGTCTTCAATAAAGCCGCAAACAAATTCAACCCCGGCAATTTCGCTGACTGTTTTGCCTTTTACCTGAGCTTTGATGTTATCAACCTCGGTATCCATTGCACCGATAATTCCTATCATAACAGTATCTCCCTTAAATAAGATTGTGTATATGAAATCTCTTTCCCCAAGATATAGTGCTATTATAATATAATAATAAAATAAATACAAGAATAATTATTTTTTTATTGACAAAAGGCGTAAAACTAATATATAATATCTACCGATATTGTGGAAAGTGTTGCTATCGATAATTTTAAAGATAAGCAAATTCCGCACGCCTGTGCTATACCGCACAGAGCAAACGAAAATTAAGACAAGTTTGATTTTCAGAAATGGAGTGAAAAAAATGAAGAGAACTTACCAGCCAAAGAAGAGACACGCACAGAAGGTACACGGTTTCAGACAGAGAATGTCAACAAAGAACGGCAGAAAGGTACTTGCTCGCCGTCGTGCAAAGGGCAGAAAGCAACTTTCTTACTAATTACAGATTGGGTGCGATTTGGTGAAAAGCAAAACCTTAAAGGAAAATAAAGATTTTCGCCGACTTTACTATAAAGGTAAGAGCCGTGCTTCCTCCTGCATTGTGACGTACGCCTCAAAGAGCGGGGCAAAAGGAACAAGGATAGGCATTACCGCAAGTAAAAAAATCGGCTGTGCAGTTGAACGAAACAGAGCAAAGAGAGTTATTCGAGCCGCCTTTTCTCAGCTTGAGGGAAGAATTAACGGCAGTTATGACTTTGTTTTTGTTGCACGTACAAAAACCTCAAAGGTTAAAATGCAGAAAGTGCTTGAGCAAATGGAACAGCACTTTAAAGCATTGGGAGTAATAGACTGATGAGTGCTTTAAGAAACGCAATTAAAAAGGTATTGATTTTTTTAATTAAGACCTATCAATTGACCTTAAGCCCTCGGTTTTCCCACGGAAGTTGCAGATTTACACCCACGTGTTCGCAGTATGCTCTTGAAGCTATTGAAGTTCACGGTATTTTTAAAGGGTGCTTGCTTGCAGCTTGGAGAATTTTGAGATGTAATCCTTTTTCCAAAGGTGGCTGGGACCCTGTTCCCCCTAAAAAAACTAAAGAGGACAAATAATGAGCAGTATTATAATGGCAGCTAATGCCGTTTCAAACGGTATGGCAGTTTTTAAGCCGCTTTATTGGTTGTTTGGTAAATGTATGGAGTTTTTGCTCGACGTGCTTAACAATCAATATTTTATCGCACTTATTATTTTCACTGTAGTAACCCGTTTGCTTCTTTTGCCGCTTAACGTTAAGCAGCAGAAATCTATGGCGGCAACTACAAGACTGCAACCTAAAATCCAAAAGATTAATAAAAAATATCCTGACCCGAGAGACAGGGACAAGCTTAACAGGGAAATGCAGGAACTTTATGCAAGAGAGGGTCATAACCCTATGCAAATGGGCTGTGGACCTATGATTTTCCAAATGGTTTTCCTTATGGGTGTCATCGGTATTATTTATTATCCTATTCAGTATGTTTTAGGTGCAAGTGGATTTAATGATGCATCAAACGAGATTTACAAGGTAATTTTGCCGATTTATCAGCAAATTACAGGTAATGCTGATGCAAAAATAACTTATTTTCAGTTGAACATACTCGAGAACTTCCCTGCTTACAAGGAAGCGCTTATGCAGTCATTCCCGAAGATATTTACCCAAAATGTTTGCAGTGATATTGAAACCTACAGGCAGGGTATGACGTTATTCGGTCTTGATATGACACGTATTCCGCATTGGAAGGACGGCATTATTGTTATAATTCCTATTCTTTCCCTTGTAACATCGCTCGGTTCAAGCGTTGTTTCTACAATCATTCAAAAGAAAAATAACCCGGCAGCATCTCAGCAGAATGCGCAAATGATGATGATGATGCTTATGATGCCGTTTTTCTCCTTCTACATTGCGTTTAAGGTAACGGCTGCAGTCGGTTTTTATTGGACTATTTCAAATGTTATTGCTATTTTGCAGCAGATTTATATTTTCAAGGTTCATCCGCCTAAGAGGACTCAGGCAAAATTGATGGTTGAAAACACTATTGAACGTCGTTCACGTGAAGAAAATATTAAAAAGATGACGAAATAATTATCGGAGGATAAAGATGATAAAGGAATTTATCGGTACCGGTAAAACAGTTGAAGAAGCTACCCAAAATGCAAAGCTTCAGCTCAACGCTCCGGAGATGGCTGACGTTCACGTTGAAGTTATCAAGTATCCGGAGAAGAAGAAGTTTTTTGGTTTAATCGGTGGCTGTGATGCCGAGGTTAAGGTAAGCTATGATGACGGCAAGAGAGAGAAAAAGGCCGACGCTCCAAAAAAGAGCTATGAAAAGAAGGCAAATTCTCCTAAAAAGCCGGCACCAAAGAAGCCTGCCAATGAAAAGCCTATTAAGGAAACCAAGGCAGATAAACCGGAAGAAGAGATTAGCGAGAAGGACATTGACCTTGACTATGCTTGCCAATATCTTAAGACAATGATTGAAGGTCTTAATGTTGTTGACCCAAAGATTACGGCAAAGGTTGTTGACGGCACGGTTGAGATGTTAATTGAATGTGAGGATTACGGTATCATTATCGGCAGAAGAGGCGAAACTCTTGACTCACTTCAATATCTTACAAGTCTTGCTATTAAAAATGGAACTAATAAATATGTAAGAGTTACTCTTAATGTAGGCGACTACAGAGCTAAGAGAGAGGAAACTCTTAAGGCGCTTGCAACAAAGAATGCAAATTTCGTTGCAAGAACAGGCAGACGTTATTCATTCGAGCCAATGAATCCGTATGAAAGAAGAATTATTCATACCGCAGTGCAGGAGGTTGAGGGTGTTACCTCACGTTCGGTAGGCAGCGGAATGGACAGACGAGTTCTTATTGAGCCTGAAGGCGGAGTTAGACGTAATTACAGAAATGACAGAAGAGGCGGCAGACGTCCGGCTCCTGCTCAAAGCACTGTTGACGCTAACAGAGAAAAGAAGGCTGACAGAGCGGATATGCCTAAGTTTGGCAAAATCGAAGTTAGCAAAAATAACGACTGATAACCAATTTATATTATAATGGCGGACAGTTTTGTTCGCCATTATTTTGCATAAGAACACTTTAGCAGGAGGGATAACAATGAGTAAAACTATTGCGGCAATTGCCACGGGAAACAGCGTTTCGGGAATAGGTGTAATAAGAATCAGCGGCGAACGTGCAATTGAAATTGCGCAAAAAGTCTTTAAATCAGCGGATAATACTCCCCTCTCCTCGCTTAAAGGATATACGGCAAAATTCGGCAATGTTTATTCAAAAGGCGAAAAGTATGACAATGCGATTGCGCTTGTTTTTCGTGCACCTAAAAGCTACACGGGTGAGGATGTTGTTGAACTTTCCGTACACGGCGGAATTTTTATTGTTGAAAAAACCTTGGAGTCTGTTTTAGATGCAGGTGCAAGCCCTGCCGAAGCAGGCGAATTTACCAAAAGAGCATTTTTAAACGGAAAAATGGACCTTACGCAAGCAGAGGCTGTTGCCACATTGATATCGGCAAACGGTCAGGAAGCGGCTAAGGCATCGTTTAATCTTTTGCAGGGTTCTTTGAGCAATAAAATATCAAATGTTCTTGATAAAATCGTGTCGTTGAGTTCGTCAATGGCGGCATGGGTTGATTATCCTGATGAGGAAATACCGGAGCTTGACGAAAAGACGTTGAAAAATACATTATCTTTCGCCAAAAACGAATTAAAAGAGTTGCTTGATAATTATGAAAGCGGAATGATAATGACGCAGGGTGTAAATACCGTTATTGCAGGCAGACCTAACGCAGGAAAATCAACGCTTATGAATATGCTTTCGGGCAAAGAGAAAAGCATCGTTACTCACATTGAGGGTACGACGAGGGATATTGTTGAAAATTCGGTTAGGCTCGGCTCGCTTGTGCTTCACCTTTCCGACACGGCAGGGCTTAGAGAGAGCGACGACGTTGTGGAAGCAATCGGAATTAAAAAAGCGCTTGAAAGAATTGACACCGCCTCGCTTGTGCTTGCTGTTTTTGACAGTTCACGTGAGCTTGACGATGACGATAAAATGCTGATTGACTCTTGCAAGGGCAAAAAGGCAGTTGCCGTTATCAATAAAACCGACCTCTCCCCTAAAATCAATACGGATAAAATAAAAGATAATTTTGAAAGCATTGTTTATATTTCAGCCAAAAATAATTTAGGACTTAAAGAGCTTGAAACGGCGGTTAAAAATATATTGGGTGTTGAGGAATTTGACTCCTCTGCCCCACTCATTGCAAACAGACGTCAAAAGCAATGTATTCAAATGGCTTGTGAAAATATAAACGAGGCATTATCGGCAGCCGAAATCGGCTTAACTTATGATGCAATTAATGTTATGATTGACAGCGCAGTTGACGAACTTTTGGCGCTTACGGGTAAAAAGGCTACCGAAGAGGTAGTAAACAACATTTTTTCACGTTTTTGCGTAGGCAAATAAATTAAGGAGGTAAAGCTATGGAATATTTTGCAGGAAGCTATGATGTAATAGTTATCGGAGCAGGTCACGCAGGAATTGAAGCATGCCTTGCAGCTGCCCGACTTGGTGTTAAGACTGCCGTTTTTACAATCAATCTTGATTGGGTTGGCAATATGCCGTGCAATCCGTCAATCGGCGGAACGGCAAAAGGTCATCTTGTTCGTGAAATTGACG
>OKUA01000301.1_pt1 | contig 40261 bp, 49 predicted proteins | sample 1606501 | NCBI WGS metagenome assembly OKUA01 (sample SAMEA3879608, study PRJEB24766) | human gut metagenome | biome: human-associated habitat; feature: feces | place: USA | collected 1985/1987
GGATCCGATGTTTGCTCCGGAAGAATAAAATCATAAACCTATGAAAATAAAAGGAGTCATTACCGGAGACATTATCCAGTCCACCCGAATAAAGCCGGAAAACAAACAACTGGTTTTAGATACCATTCGTAACACAGTATACGAAATGGAGAAATGGAGTAAAATGAAACTGGAAATTTTCCGTGGGGACAGTTTCCAGATTGTTATTGACAATCCCTATGAAGCAGTAAGAATAGCTATACTTATCCGCGCCGGACTACAAAAAAGTACTCCGGAAGGCAGTGAAATAAAATGGGATGCACGCCTGGCCTTAGGATTAGGAAGTGTGAACTTCTCACAAGAAGAGAGCGTCACCGAATCCGATGGTGAAGCTTTCCGCAATTCGGGATGGGAATTTGACGAATTAGGGAAACGAAAACTTGCCATACGTACTCCTTGGCAAAACATGAATGACGAATTAAAAGTAAGTACGGCATTTGCCGATGATATTGTTTCTGAATGGAGTGTGGCACAGGCACAGGCAATCTATGCTTCGTTAATTCATTCAAAAACGCAAAAAGAGATAGCTGCCGACCTGAATACCTCTCCACAAAATATCAGCAAACGTATCATTGCCGGTAAAGAATATCTTATCAGGCCTTATCTGGACAGGTGCAAACAAATAATAACAGCCAAAATTCAAACAGATGGAATTAAGTAGTTTCAGTCTTTTGTTTCGCCTGATTTTTGCACATTTCTTAGCAGATTTTATACTGCAAAGCAAAGGAATGGCAAATGGCAAACGAGGTTTCCAAATAATAAAGAAAAAGAAAAGACAGCTTAGTACTGCTCACAAGTGGGCATATCATCTCTCTCACAGCTTAGTGCAAGCCATAACGGCGTATCTATTCGCAGGGATGTGGAGTAACTGGATGATCCCTTTAGTAATCTTTGTCACCCATCTCATCATAGACTATATTAAAATCCGCTATTTCAATGACCGTCTTCACGCATTTATTATCGACCAAATACTCCATCTGCTCGTTATCTGTATTTTGTGGATGGGTGTTTATGGCATATGGAGCGAAATGGCAGAGGTGTCGGATATTCTATTCGCTTCTCCCAAATGGTGGGCGATACTGACAGTTTATCTCCTTATATTAAAACCCACTTCCTTGTTATTGGCCCTTTTCACCCGGCAATGGAGAGAACCCGGTATGAACTCTACCAGTCTTCAGAATGCCGGACAGTGGATTGGATATCTGGAACGCTGCCTTATCTTAACCTTTATTTTAGTAGGATTTAACGAAGCGATCGGTTTTCTATTGGCTGCAAAATCGATCTTCCGTTTTGGGGAATTAAGTAAAGGACAGGAAATAAAAACAACAGAATATGTTTTAATAGGAACATTGGCCAGTTTTACAATTGCCATACTCACGGGGCTTGTACTACGTACATTTCTTTCTGCATACACATGAGTTTTCGTTTCAAACAAAGCAACGATCGTTTCGGTCTACTGAAAAGGTCGGTTTCAATACGTTGAAACGACTTGTTTCATAATAATGAAACGCTTGGTTCCATATAGATGGAACAATTAGTTTCATCCATATGGAACGAACGGTTTCAACACGTTGAAACCAATCAAGTGATCGTATCTACTACTTTTTTCTTACTTATCCGGAATGTCATGAGCATTATCTACCACATATATTCATCCGTGTAACGGGTAAAAGGCGGTTCTTCGGTAATCCCTTTATTACAAAACACCTGCCGGATATAAGCCTGTTCTTTAGGAGTGAGATACCGTTCCTCCCGATAAAAACGATAATATTTGGTTTTGCCGAAATGTCCGATCAATTGTTGTTTAATACTGACTGCATCTTCATAGGGGATCTTATCAAGTAATCCTTTGACTCCCCATGCCATACGCACCTTCTCCGCTTTTTGAAAATAAGAACAATTCCCATCCGCTTTCGGAAAGCGAACCGGATTGAGAATGGTGATAAACGGATAATCGGCCGTATCATACAAAGCTGCCATACGCCGCAAGCAGTTTTCGGCTTGCCGACATTGCTCGTTATAACAACGGGCATAGCTGTACGGCACAGATAGAGTGTTTGTTTTTTGTTCCATAAAATTATTTTTTGTGTTCGTAATAACATAATCCTGTTCTTGAAATTCCAGGAAATGCAACGAACAATGTAGTTTCTACAAAAGTAAAAAAATAAATCTGATAACTACCTGTTTTCTGTTAATGAAAGCAGATTATTGTCGCAGTTTTTATTACAAGAAAGGGGATATGCCTTATTGACACATCCCCTTTCTTTATATTCTTTAATTACAGAGGTCAAACAATGTTTCCTGTCGAATCGAATATCACTTTCATCTTCATCGTTTCCGGAATTCAATCGTCAATATCGATCAGGTTAAATTGCAGGTCAAATTTCAATTCCCATCTATTGGACAGTTTCACCTCATAATCTTTTTTGTCCCGTTCTATCTTCAATACTTTGGCATCCGGATAGTTCTCAGACACATATTTAAGAATTTGAGCCGGAATTACACCTGCCGGGACAGCACTGTATTTACAGTTAATCTCTTTCCAGTTCCCCTGTTTATCGAACTCCAGCTTATTGCCATCCGTAAAAATAACATCATAACTCTTGTCAAGCCAATCCGTTTCCATCTTAGCAATGGCAACCTTACTATTACCAAAATGCGATTTAATAAACTGTTGAGCCGATTGTGGCAACTGTGCTACCTTAATCGGTTTATCATCATTTGCCTTCACAACAGCCTGAAAGGTGAACAGGCACACTAATAAAAGAAGTAACTTTTTCATAATCGTCTTTTTTAATATTGTTTTTCTTTAAATATTTAATTATGATACAAAGATGAGATGAGAAACTGAAAAGATTTTGAAATCCAAGGGCTTTTTTAAAATTTTCTTCTTAGAATTTTCTATCAGTTTATTTTATACCCCCTTCCGGCTTACCATCTCTTCCTATCCTGTAGTTTATGCCCGCTTTCCATGCCTGCGATATCTGATAGTATCGTTTTATACGATATAGTTTTCCATCTTTCAGTAACTTGGCACCGGTTTGGTGAAAACAGAAAGCAACCATGCCACGGATTCCAGCTTGTCGACATTATCATAATCTACTTCATATATTTAAATCTGTTCTTCCGAAATCTCAAAGCAGTGTTCACCGTTCTGAAAATAATACTTCAATCCTATGTTCTGCAGTCGGCAAATAGAATCGACGATAGCCAACCCGAGCCCTGTGGAACCCTCTTTCTTGGTACCTTGATAAAAACGTTCAAAAATATGCGTACTATCCAAAGAATGCTCTACCCCACTATTGCAGAATGTAAAACGATGCGATGTAATTTCTATCCGGATATGACCGCCATCTACATTGTGTACAAAAGCATTCTTCAAAAGGTTCGTTATAAGAATAGTAGCAAGGGATTCGTTCATTTGTACACGGAAAACACCCTTTTCCACTACCTCCGTCTGAATCTCCCGATAGGCGTATACCTCTTTATAATCATCCAAATATTGCTTTAAAAGCTCGTTCAGTTCCAGTTCTACGGTTTCCGTAAACTGTCCGTTGTCTATTTTCGAAAGCAATAACAGTGATTTGTTCAACTTTGTGATATGTTCCAAAGTCTGGTGAGTCTTCATTAGTTCTTCCAACTGAGATTCGGAAAGCGATTCATCTTCCATCATCATCTCCAAACGATTCCGGCAGATGGCAAGCGGAGTCTGTATCTCATGAGAAGCATTGCCTATGAATTGCTTCTGCTGTTCGAACAACTGCTCGCTACGTTCTGCATTCCGGATAGCCGCTTCGTTAAGTTTACGAAATTCAGTGATCTGTGTGTCATTCTCCAGAGGTTTATTCTTACTTCCTATCCGGTAGCCGTCCAGCCAATGCAACAAGACGTATAAAGGTCGCATACTTTGCTGGAACACCCAGACATTCACTACGATTATGACAAGCAGCAAGGCTACATAAAGAAAAATCATCCAATTACGTATCGCAGCAGTCAAATCCTCTTTTTCAATGCTTGGAGTAGATACCGTCAATTCATAAAACCGGTTTTCATCATCTTTAAAGATGGTAGTAAGAATACGCGCCGGTTCGGTTTCACCCTTTTCTACAATATAAACCATAGAATCCTTATAGGTAATATCTTCACGACTATCTGCATATTCCTCAGTAACTTCTCTGAGGTAATATTGGTTATTCGAGCCGGTATTTTGCGAAGGCAATTCCTCTCCGGCAAGCGTACGGATAATGATAACTTCCGAATAATCTTCCAGCGAATCATCCACTTCATCGTTCACCTCGTCCATCATAGCCATATAAAAAAACACAGCCCAAACACCTAATACAAGTATCAGGAGCAAAGAGATACGAATTACGATGCGATAAATCAGTTTCATAATTATTCTACAATCATTTTATAGCCGAATCCGTAAACCGCTTTTATTTCGGCAGTAGCCCCGGCGTCTTTCAGTTTCTTGCGAAGATTTTTTATTTGCGCATAGATAAAATCGAAATTGTCCACCTGATCGATATGATCTCCCCAAACAGATTCGGCAAGCGTATTCTTATTGACCAATCTGCCGGGACGATTGATAAAATACAGCAGGATATCATACTCTTTCCTATTCAGTTCCACCTCCCTGTCATTGATAAGTACCTGATACTTATCCGGAAGAATACGGATATTTCCTAAACAGATATCAATCTCTCCATCGTGATGCTGGCGGCGGATAACACTTTTAATACGTGCATTCAATTCTGCCAGATGGAAAGGTTTAGGCAGATAATCGTCCGCCCCCAATTCCAGTCCCAACACTTTATCTTCCAAAGAATCTTTCGCTGAGATGATGATCACATTCTCGCGCTTATGCATAGCTTTCAGCTTTTCAAGCAGGTCGAGTCCGCTACCATCCGGAAGCATAATGTCGAGTAAAACACAATCATAGTCATAATCTTCTATCTTGCGTAAAGCAGAATTAAAATCGGCAGCGACTTCCACCACATAACGCTCTTTCTCCAACGAACGTTGAATGAGTTCACGCAATGCAGGCTCGTCTTCAACTATTAATATCTTCATAAGGCTACTTCATATTTATAGATCTATGTACAAAGAAAAAGGAAGTTTCTGAAATAAAGCTGAAATTACAGAATTTTTATTCTTAAAGTTCAAGTATTGCTTCAAGCAAAAACATAAAACGAAATCAAAACATATACAAATAGAAAATGCCGGTCGCATCCATTCGTCTGCGACCGGCACTCAATTGAAATAAAATATCTTTTAATAAGAACGTGCAAAGATCACGCGGCATGCCGAAGGCTTACCGGTAACCATACATTTACCCGGAGTCTTATCACCGTCAAACGGAATACAACGGATAGTTGCTTTCGTATCTTCCTTGATCTTTTCTTCTGTTTCAGTAGTACCGTCCCAATGAGCCAAGATAAAGCCGCCTTTTTCTATTTCGGTCTTGAATTCATCATAAGTCTCTACGGTTCTCGTCATCGCCTCACGATGTTTTAAAGCTTTCTGATAAACGTTTGCCTGAATCTCTTCAAGAAGGTTCTTTACATAAGTTTCGATACCTTCACAAGAGATGGTTTCTTTCTCAAGAGTATCGCGGCGCATTACCTCCATCGTGTTGTTTTCCAAGTCACGGCCACCCATCACAAGACGTACCGGCACACCTTTCAGTTCATAATCGGCAAACTTGAAGCCCGGACGCTTATTGTCGGCATTGTCATATTTCACCGAAATGCCCAATGATTTCAATGCAACAACAATACCTGCCACCTTAGCATCAATCTGTTTCAGTTGTTCTTCATTCTTATAGATAGGAACAATAACTACCTGTATAGGTGCCAAATGTGGAGGTAACACTAATCCGTTGTCGTCAGAATGAGTCATGATAAGCGCACCCATCAATCGAGTGGAAACCCCCCATGAAGTAGCCCAAACATATTCCAATTTATTCTCTTTATTAACAAACTGAACATCGAATGCTTTGGCAAAGTTTTGTCCCAAGAAGTGAGAGGTACCGCTCTGCAAAGCTTTTCCATCCTGCATCATCGCTTCGATGGTATATGTATCGAGTGCACCGGCAAAACGCTCGTTAGCCGATTTCACACCTTTCACAACAGGAACCGCCATGTACTTCTCGGCGAAGTCGGCATATACATTCAACATTCTTACTGCTTCCTCTTCGGCTTCTTCACGAGTGGCATGTGCCGTATGCCCCTCCTGCCATAAGAATTCAGCCGTGCGAAGGAAAAGACGCGTACGCATTTCCCAACGGAATACGTTTGCCCACTGGTTGCACAAGATAGGCAGGTCGCGATAAGACTGTATCCAGTTCTTATAAGTATTCCAGATGATTGTTTCCGAAGTAGGACGGATAATCAGCTCTTCTTCAAGCTTAGCAGCCGGATCAACCACAACGCCCGATCCATCCTCCGCATTTTTCAGACGATAGTGAGTAACCACCGCACACTCTTTGGCAAAGCCTTCCACATGTTCAGCTTCGCGGCTAAGGAAAGATTTCGGGATCAACAACGGGAAATAAGCATTCACATGACCGGTCTCTTTAAACATATCATCCAGCTGACGTTGCATTTTTTCCCAAATAGCGTATCCGTAAGGCTTAATCACCATACATCCGCGCACAGCAGACTGCTCTGCCAAATCCGCTTTTACCACCAAATCATTGTACCACTGCGAATAATTCTCGCTGCGTTTGGTAAGGTCTTTCAGTTCTTTTGCCATTATATTTTTATTTAAAGTTTTCTTGATTCGTTAAAACAGGGTGCAAAAATACGAAATAGACAGAACTCTACCTATTGTTCTGCATTATTTTTGTCAGTGAAAAACTATTATATAACCGTACTTCTATCACTTTACAGATTCGTTTATCCCGAAACCGAACAAAGCAAAATCTCCTTTTACGGGATCATCGGGCCAAATTTGTGCCAAAATATCAGTAATATCACAAGCCGTCCGGATACATTTGCGTTTCTGAGTCAATCCTAAATCCATCGCTATACGATGAACATGTGTATCGAGCGGAACAATCAGTTCACGAGGATGAAACCTTTGCCAAAGACCAAAGTCGACGCAAGAATCCCGACGGATCATCCACCGCAGGAACATGCACATCTTTTTAGCTTCGGAAGTACTGGACATCTCGGGCATACCATTGATATGTCCGAAAACAGACTGTAATCTCTGTAAAGGAGAAAGTGTATCAAACGATTCATAAAGGTAGTCTTCCAATGTCGGCTTTCGTGAGTAAACAGTATACAGTGTATCGCACAACAGATAAAAGTCATCGAAAGAATAGTAACGATAGAAACTTCCTTTCTGTCCGGCATACATTCTCCATTCTTTACTCATTATATATTGATAAGGAGCATTCTTGAAGATTGCACAATCTATCCGGTCGGCACTTCTAATAATCGCTTTCCGGTTTCCGGTAGCTATCCAAGAAGTGACAAGTGCTGAAATCTCAACGTCTGTCTGAGAGTGATAACGATGGGGTATCCGGATAGGGTCTTCTACGATAAAAGCAGGCGTTTCATAACGTTCCGCCAATAGCATAAGCCGTTCTTTCAACTCTGTATTCATGATTGTTGTAGATATAATAAAAGCCATAAATCAGATACGATCTATGGCTTATTGCTTTTTGGAGCGGCAAGCGAGACTCGAACTCGTGACCCTCAGCTTGGGAAGCTACCAAAATAGTAATCCAATAATCTGATTAACAACAAATTACGATAAATAACAAATAAATTGCACCAAATTTACATTATATCATTTTAAAACCGTATATACTACTCACTAATTATTTTCTCCATATTCTTTGTATTTATCCCAAAATGAGTACTTAAATATTATTACTTAGCAATCCAACGACCATTAATAAAAATCCATAAGGAATTAGTACCGGTACCCATATTATAAACAATATCACCATCTTGCCAAGAACCGACTGAAGGACAAGTTGTACTCCTGCATTCAATATTATTGCCCTTATAACTGATAGACTTTATATTAGTATTCCCCGATAATATTCCTTCCGTCAATTTCTGCCATTTGTAACCACAAATAGAAATACCATTTTCATATAAATGCTTAGTCCCACATATAGGAACATCAACATAATGTGTATATTGAATATTATTCCCATCTTTCTTTCCTCTATAAAATCGAAAATTTGTTCTGCGTCCACAAGTATCCCCATTTACGATATTGAAAAGTAACCCATTAGAAGCATAACTCAAGGTACAATTCCCTAAATCCCTAACAGTATTACATATTTGTCGACCATGATCCCAAATTGCATGAGCTTTATAATAATATTCTCCATCTAAATATTGCCAAATAACATTAGGATTAAGACCATACAATGTTATAAAAATATCTCGTACATTATCTATATATCCCAACTTATCAATATAACCATTAGGGGCAATTAATGAAGATTGAGACAATAGATAACTATATTTATTAAATTCTTTCATAGGTAGCATATCATTACCACATAATGCAATGCCACACAAATACATTTTACCTATTGATCCAGAACGAACCCAATAACGATAATTTTGTGAAAGTTTTAACATCTGAACCATTTGAGTTTTGGTCGTTACCCCCCTTAACTGAATATCGTACTCACAAATATCAGCTACAGTATATTGAACACCATCGCGATCTTCTTTATCATAAAATAGAAACAAATTATCTGCCATATTGACAACAGAAACATCTTCGTCCCCCCCAGATTGTATTACAACACAAGGCCTATTTAACTTTTTAAAATAATTATTATGCAGACTTACATTAGAATCTTGAATAACAACTTGACCATCCTCCATATGGTTAGAATTAAAAGTTATTCCCTTACTGCCACTTATCCAAATGTCAGCATTCACTATATTTGAAGTAATATTACCTCCAAGGCATGAAGCTATCCGTATACCTTTATTGTAGCTGCCATTATTAATAGCATTAAAATCACAAACTAAACCATCACCAAGAAAACCAAAATCAATCGTATACAAACTTTCTCCTCTATGTATATCAATACTATTGTTTATTACACAACCAGTTACTCTCTTACGATCTATATAATGGTTATTACTAAAAACAATACTTTGTTGAAAGTTACTAAAAGTGCAAGCTTTTATTTCACAACAAGATGCAGCGCTAAATATAGCTTTTAGCTTACTAATATTATTAGAGAACAATAATCGTTCAATCTGAGTTTGATTACTGGAATACAATACTTCCCAATTACAAACTTTTTCACCTTTCTCATTTACATACCAGTCTTTTACATTTATTTCCACAACATACCCATTGGTAAATAAACTATCTTCTACTAAACGTGAAGAATTATCCATCTCTGCTACTAAGAAAGTTCCTTTTTCTTTTTCCGTTTTATTTTCCATTCCGGATTCACCTACCAACTGAATACCATACTTCACATGAAGTATTTTCTTTATTATATACTTACCACGTGGAATGAACACTTGCCCTGTCCCTTTCATTGTAATAGCCTTATTAATAGCATCAGAACAATCCTCTAAAGAATCTGCTACTGCTCCAAACCATTGAGGATATGCTCTATCCATGATCCATGATCCAATGACATTCAATTCCAAGCCAAAAATTTGCGAGATAGGAGCAATTAAAGATGTATTATTACCTTTCAAGTCTCCATTACCAGTAATTATGCCACCCATAAAAATCAAAGTAATATTCGAAGCTAACAGAACACTACTATTTATTACATGAATCGAAGTAACAACATAAGTTGAATTGGATATTGTCGATTCGGGATTGAATTCAGGCCAATCCATAATTAAATTATGATTTTGTTCCATAAAGTAAAAATTAAATATCGTATCAAAAGAAATTATCTCTATAAACAATATGAGTTATTATATATTAGATTCTTTGATTATTCTTGTAATAAAAATAACTCTACAATACAAATATAAAAATATATATCAAAATAACCCCAAAAAGTACCCGGACAAATTTAGGTAGGACACAGATTAATAACAACCAGTACATCAACGATATACATATTCTATTGACAAAATTACCCGGACAATTCCAAAATTATTTTCATGTCACCAAAAGAAATTATAGTGAAAACGAACAAATATTAATAGTTTATCATAGCCTTTAAAAATAAAAAGCCCCGATCCGTTAAGAACCAAGGCTTCGCCACTTGTCGCTACAAGTAAGCTTCTACACTATTATAACAATTACCACATAAATAAGTTGCAACTCAGCCCAGCACCCACATACCAACCACCCGGATAACCATATCCAGCCTGTAAACCCAATCCCCAACGCTTTTTCTTCGGGGTAATGGCATGATAAATATCATTTGTAACCGTTTGGTACACTGTCCTCGGGAATATCTGCATACTATCCAATCTCGGCCGATAACCGGATACCCATGCTCGGTAAAGGCTATCTTCATAATAAGCCTGTTCACGCTGAACTACAGTATCACCTACATGTATTGTATCTGTCAAACGGACGATCAATAGCGGAGCCATAGGCGCATAGATAAGTAGCGTATCAACTCTTACGATGGTCTTTATTTTTGTCTCGGTGCGTATTTCTGCCGGTAAAGGTTCACGTGGCCGAAACCAAGCCGATACACAAACTATTGCCAGCAATACAACTAATATCCACGGTAGTGATTTCATAAAGACAAGTAATTGATAATTCCATTTACATGCAAATCCACAATGGCACGTTTACCTGCTTCGGAAAGCAGGAAGTCCACATCCGTCCTGTTGTCTTGAAACAGATTCTCGGTGAGTACTGCCGGACACTTCGTATGCTTCAATATATAGAAACCACTTTCTTTATCCGGATCACCGTCTGTTATATCCTTCCGGATCTTCATTCCCGGAAGATACTTTTCTGCAGCTTCATACAAACAGGTAGCCAACTTATCAGCTTTCGTTTGTCCCATACTGGTCCAAGCTTCCCAACCCCGTGCCTGCATCCATGTAGAACCACCACCGGCTGCATTACAATGGATGGAGATGAGGATTGCTTCACTTGCTTTATATTCGTTAACCCTACGGCAACGTTCAGACAAAGGGACATCTACTTCCTCTTTTACAATCTGCTCTGCATCAATTCCTTTTTTACGTAATTCAAACACTACACGTCCGGCTATCTCACGGGCATACGCGTATTCTCTTAATCTTCCATCCGGTGAACGTTTGCCCGGAGTATTCTCACCATGTCCGTTGTCAATCAATACTTTCATCTCTATTCCTCCCCTTTTTTAAAATACCTACGATAAACCACATTCGCAATCCACCCGGCTATAACGCCAATAGCGAATGAAACCACGGTAGTAATATTCACCCAAAACGGAGTATAATGCATGTACAGCATCACACCTACGATTATGGCAATGACAATTGCCAATACGATAACTCTCTTTTTCATCTTTATCTCTCTTTTAATTAATGGTTATAATTCATCTATCTTACCCAACAGTCTTAACTTTAATCCGTCAAAATATACACCTATAGCCTGACTCATCAATGACACAGTAAAATTGTCGGCAGGAAGGTATACCTGTTCGGTCATCAAATTGGAAATAGCCTGATTGTCCTCCAATGTGGCTACGAAACTAAGTTGCTTTTCCTTATACAAGAATTTCCCCAGAAAGGCTCTCTGCCCGTTGAAATCGTTATCAATCATCAGTCGTATCTTATTGAAGGTAGCTTCCTTGTTGACCAGATGATTTTCCATTCTTATTTTTAGGATATAATATTTAACGAGCGCACAGCTTCGGTCAAGTGTCTCTTTTGTGATCGCTTTTGCTTCTTCTTTTCCAACAGTCCTATTATTCAATTCGCTAAAGTACCTGCCTGTCTTGTCACTTGTTTCCTTGATAGCTCTCAGCATTTTCTGATTACTGACTATTTGAACTACAAATACAATTAGCAATAATGCGGTAAAAGTGACGGCAAAACCGAACATAACTTTCAATGCCCCAAGATCACCTGCGGCTTGGGCAATTTCAATTGCAGATTTAGACAGTTTATCAACTGCTTCAACATTTACTTGCATCTTTTTTTTATTTCAACAATTAATTACTATATTTACATCCGACGACAGATTAACGCATAATCTGTTTTTATTTATTTTTCACCGCCTTGCTTGGGAAAGTAGGGCGGTTTTTTGTTATGCTTCACATCATGAAACTGGATACGATTTCGTAACAACTCCATTTTTATAAAACTTGAGACCGTCAATAGGGTCTAATGAATACGATTTACGCTCTGATCCTTCTTGCTTAAAACATGAAATCCCATCGGATCGAATTTTTATGCTCCTATTAATTGTAGTGGTATTATCAGCAAAAGTATATAGGTCTATACTGGCAGAATAATACTCACCACCAATAGTATAATATGACATTTCACACAACACCCTTCCGTATTTATCATAAAACTTAATACTGGAACTTTCGGGATCTATCACTATTCTATTCCCACCTATCGACGTTTCCACCTTTTTAGCTACAAGATTATCAACATCGATCAACGAAGCCTTTATCTTGTCCCCTTGAAATATTGCAATAAGTTCTCCGGCATTATTTCTGAACTCTGTCGTGTCAGCCTGCAATATAATCTTCCGATTCTGAATGTCAATCCCCGTCTCGACATAATCCTCCGGAGCAAGTGACCAGTCCGTAGGCTTTGTTCCTATTTCGAACTTGAAACTCTTGTATCGAACATTTCCGGTCATGTTGTCGCAACGGATACCAACCGGCCAATACTTATTGTTTAGCTGGTATTCTGTGACAGTATAGAACGCAACAACACGGACAGTACCACTACCTGCCTGAACAAACGGAAGAATATTAGCGCCCATACCACCATTATCCCATCCTGTATCACTGCCCGGAGCCTGCAATTGGAATATGGGATTCGAGTTCTTTACTATGTTGCTGTATTCAAGGCTAAAGGAAAAACATACGACATCCCCGGCCTTTACGTCGGTAAGGTAACAGTCATACAAAGAAAATGTCTGATTTGTGCTACCCTCCAATGTAACACTCTCACTCCATTCATCGGATGTACCACGGGCATAATTCCTGCCTCCGATATGAATATCGTCAATCATGCCTTCAACGGATTTTGTACCTATTGTTATCCCACCTTTAGGCGCGGACAACTTTCCGTCCTTAGTCAATTCAAGTCCCGTGCCGGTATGCTTGATTGCACCTTTGGTCATTTCCCATCCTTCGGTCTTGTCAAGCTCGCCTATGAAAATCTTGGAAGTACCAAGGACATTGACTATCGCGTCTTGCGCCAACAATAGATCGGTAGCAGTAAACCGCATATCGTTTGCAACATCCCAGTTCCCATCCCCATTCGAAGAAGCCGGACGGTCTATAACAGACGTGCCCTTTTCTTTTACACGGAAAGTGTACAGCTTGTTATTGAACCATGTAAAGACAACATCCCGGTACATATCATCCCAAATATAAGTCTCTCCTATGGTAAACATACCCCTACTGCGGTAGGTATATCCATTGCTTCCCGGATTACCTGTTGAACCATCATAGACTTTCGAGATGCTTCTTTCCTTTGCCACATTTGAGCTATCGGTAAATCTGACCAAGATGTCATCATAGTCACCATCGACAACAAACGTATAGTTATCCACATGTTCGGAACTTCCTTCTGACTTGGAAACTACCCCGTTTTTGTAATACGAAACAGTACAATAAAAGTTACTACACAGTTCTCTCTTGTTCCCTGTTATCTTGAACAAATATGCAGTAGCAAGATAGTATATCTTTGGATTCCCGCGATTGTCACAAGAGATGACTTCGACTTTGCGGTTCAGTTGCTTGATATCAATTTCATACTGCACCGGTGATATGCCATCTTCCACTATGGTAAGTGTCTCGGAAGCAATTATCGCGTTGGGTACATTGTCACCCGTGACCTTAACGGCTACCACACCGGCATGCACCGGAGAAGCAATCATGGAGCTGAGAACAACGGAATACGGCCGGAAACTGCCATTCAGGATACGTCCCCATTGGTACTTCGGGTTATCAATGTTTTGTACGATGGCCGACAAAGTGATCGTAGCCGGCTCATAAGTCCCGTCAGGAAGCTTATGGAACACCCGTTCCCCCGGCAGGATTGATACTGTAGGGGTACGGGGAATTCTACGTATTGGTACGCCTCCTTTTACTTTCATGATGGTGTCGCTTCTACTTGAAGCCATAATAGGTCAACATTGTCTGTTTCAAAATCAGACTTATTTATCTTAAATTTATTATTCGTCGATTTTGCTTGATCCCTAATAAACACAAGTCCGTTCATTAACGAAAATGCAAAATAGGTAAATAACGGTACTTCTTGATGGGTATCACGTGTTATAACCTGTGCGGTTGCGGTTACACCATTCACCTCATCGAGATAACCGCCCGGTGTATCGTAGGTAAAATTTAGTATATATGGGTCGGTTTCGTCGCGCACATCTACCGATTTAGTGCTGACAACTGAATCTGCTACTTTGAATTTAGCAACAATGGTTTCCATCAGGTCAATATCATCTCGTTCAAGAGTGATAGTTTTTCCAGTTTTTCCCAATGCTTCCAAACCATCCAATTCTTCGTCTGTATCGTTTGCGACAACTCTATACCATTCTACTTCATAACTGGAAATTAAATTTCCACCTTGTGATAAAACTGTATTCAAGGTAATAGTATCTGCTTCGGACGATATGACACCTCCATTTGTCATACCGATTTCCCCTATATATGTCGTCGGGGATGCCTCCATTCTTGATACCTCAATATCAGAAGATACAATTTCGTTAAACCCGTCCACTTTTACAGTAGCATCACAAGTTATCAATTTACTACTGGTCATTGAAAGCCCAAGATTGTCTTTTATAATCAGGCAAGGAACTTCATGCGATCCCATTGTGTATGTCTTGGTGATATCAAAACGCGAATCGATTTCAGTAATAACCACACCATCATATTTCCATACAACGCTAACGTAATCATATACTAACTCCGTAGATTTAGAGTTACGAATTATTGGATAAACAGTCGGTTGATTAGCTTCTATAGTCCAGTCTACAAGTACGGAAGTACCATTAGTCGCTTGTACGAGAGATTTTGTGCTGAGCAAATTCATTGTCAGCGAACCCTTACTTCTCAATCTTTTTATGGTTGTACCACCCCTAACTACTGTTGTCATAATTATTCTTTTATTAATCAAACATACTTTAATTCCATTCTCTTTTCTGAAGCTCTCTTAATGCCTGCGTGGTATTCATCGCAGTAGCACCAAGTTCCTCAATCACTTTGTCAATGTCATCACCGAGCTTTTTAAGTTCATCCTCGATCAACACCACTGTCGTTGCATTCTGACGGCATGCAGACTCTGAGGTGATAAGCCCTTTTTCAAGGGCCGTCTTTCTGTCTATAAATATGTATCTTGCCATAATTTTTTATTTTTGTTATACGGGGATAAATTCTGATCCATCCCCCATTACTATTGATATCTTATTTTCTGTTTCCGCTTTATCTGATAGTCTCTCGGCAGAAGTGGAACCTTCGAAATCCCATTTATGAAGGAGAGTATCATCTTTGTATATTTCGATCAAGGATGTCCTCAGTTCTCTATAGATATAAAATGCATCATCGGAAGTAAAACCTAAATTAAGACCAACACTATTAAACTTATAAGTTATCCCGTTAATGATCACTGACGACTCATCAGATGTATCTCCCATCCTAATGTCAATAAGCATAGGGTTAGATGGTTCAAATAATCCGTTTGCACGATATGATAAATCGTTAAATACGATATATATCAACACTTTTTTATTTGCATCAATAGTAATATAAAATCCGTATTTGTTTTTCCTTATAGAAATTGGACGAGAAGCGGTAGTATGTGATAGATCACATTCAACAACAAGTCTCGTTCCTGTTTCTATTTTTTCTAAGTTAGAAGTAGGAGCAGCGAAATAGCCAGCTAATCCATACTTCACATGCTCCATCCCTTCAACCACGTCCGGTTCTACCTCCTGCACACCCAATCCGATATCATCAGCATCAAGAAGCACGTTCATGCCCTTCAAGCCATTGCCCCAATCTGCAGAGAAGTATCTTTCCGGATTATCCAATGTCCCTATACCGGCAACGTCCACCTGTATTCCTGCCGGAAATAACTTCACATCAGAAGGAATTGAAATAACTCCAGAATCATTTCCATACGGTGTAACAACAGATGTCCTGTACGGAGGTAAACGAGTCACAAGAGTAAATTCATGATTGATCGTCTTTCCTTGCACGTCCGGCCGGTAACCTTCCGGCAATTGGATGGCTTCCGACGCTACTTCAATGTCCGGTGCGGATGGAACGAAGTGAGGTGTGTAATCCGGCATGGAGGGAAGAACTGTCTCGCCTTGAAGGAGACGGATATTCTTGTATTGAACCGTGTTACCGGAAGTGTTATTTAAAACTCCGGCGTACAACACAAGATGTACCTTTAATTCTGGATTATATTTACTATTTACGGTAAATGTAATAGATTTCTGATTTTGAGTAATAACTCCGGAAGGAGTTGCTATAGAAGAATTAACTGCTCCAAACTGGTACATCTGTACTGTATATTCTTCCGTAGAACCTTCCACTTTTATTATCTCTCCAATATCCAATGTGTATTTACCACCGGCTTGTATCGGATCCTTGATCTCAATTGATTTATACGAATTGATAGATTCTCCTACAATAGTAACTTCCTCAACATCTTCACCAAGCACATTCCAAGCGTACTCGCCTTCAAGAAGTTGTACATTCTTGTACTTGACAGAATTACCCGCTGTAGCCCCTGATTTGCCTGCATAAAGCATTAAAGAAGCAGGTTGCGAAGCATCATATCCATCTGTTAAATTTAATACTCCTACCTTTCTATAAGTAGAAAGAACAACAAAATTTGAAATTGTCGAGCCGACTGTCCCGGAATTAAACACAGCTACTGAATACTCCGTTGCATCACCTGTTAGATTTAATACATCATCAATACCAACAGTCAGTTTTTTATTTGATAATCCCTTACTTATTTTTATATGTTTATTCGTAGTATTATCACCAGTAACGGAAGTGACCGTTACCTCTTCCGTATCCCCTTCAAGCAGGTTGTAGTTGTACTCCTCAGTGATCTGGATACCGTAGATGTAAGACGGAATGTCAAAGCCATATGTACAAGAAATATGTGATATCGTCTTTCCAGGAGTGCTTTTATGCACAGCCTCTATTTTTTTATTAGCCATGTAGTCAAATCGTAATGCTGACGAAACCGTACCATCCGTGTACGCTATTATAAATGCAAAGCCCCATTGGGATTCTGTTTCAGAAACATATTTTCCCACAACACGTAGAACATATGCTGTATTCTCCTTGAAAGACATCTTTCCGGAGAATAAATCACGTTGTTCATTTCCACCTACATAAACACGTAATTTCGCTGGGTTAGGCACACAAATGTACTTCCCGTCCGCATCTTCTCCCTCCGTTACTACACCGGGCTGAACCTCATCGTTCAGATCGAGGAAGTACTGCTTGGCAAGCAGATTGCGAGGGTATTCGGATATTTTGTCAAGTTCCTCATTCAAGTACTCATTGCGGACATCCGTCAAATTCTGACGACAGTCCTGTACCTTGCAGACGTAATGTTGCTCTTTGCCGATAGAAGCTGTTGGTACTTCCAATTCGCGCGAATTATGTCCTACATAGTCTGTTATCAATGATTCGGCAGAACCATTCTTTTTATACCACCAGTATGCAGATGGAATAGATGTCTCGCCAGCTACCAAATCAGCAGACAGCTTCAAGTATGTCAATCCCTTTATCGGATTAAAACAACGTCCGCGCGGATAGTCTGTTTTGAGAACAGCCGGTGAACTGGCAGCGACATTTGACGCCAATACAGATGTACCGACAAAATAGGCTTTACGCCTTAACTTGCCATTAACCATATCAGCGAAAGTCGCAGTGAAAATTAATGTAACCGGTGCATCAAAATTAACGTTCTTATATACAATGATCCTGCCTCTGTTATTCGTGTTTGAGGTTGAATCAATCTTGTACTTTGAATTTGTAGGAGAAATGAGGTTAGCCTCAGATATTTCATTCTCATACCACTTTATATCCGTAATATAAAGATTTACAGTTCCATTCTCAAGAATACCGGATGGGTCTGTAATACTACATACCGGCTGTATTGCCGTAGGGCGTATGCGTCGGTCAGGGGTATAGATTTTGTTATCCGCATCATAATCCTGTTTTAGCGAACCCTCTGCAACCAACATGGAAATTTGTGTTCCGAGAGGGGAATAAACTCTATTAAATACTGCCATATCTATTTATTTAAATGTTTCTTCTTTTCTTATCGTTATATTTCCTATTGTCGCTTCACAAATAAATTTTACCGAATCGGTAGTAATATCACCTGCAGTTATATGCACACTTTCACGGGCGGATGAGTTGTTGTCATTCCATATAGCATCGCTTGCAATGTCTGCTAAGGATGTACCGGATTCACGAGTCCAAACCCATTTAACAACCTCAGACGTTATGTCCTTGAAATACTTAAAGACTTTCGCTGTTAGGATAACATCAATATTATTGTCAACGAATACATAAGCGTCTTCACTGTTTTTAATCTCCATGCGCAAGTCACCGTCGCCAAACGTATCTTCAACGATCTTTTCAAGTTGCTCTATCTTGCCGGTGAAATACAAGCTATCGACATAAGCGGAATACCCGGTCATGTCCGCCCCGAATACGGACAGGTTGGAAAGGTCCCCGAACTGCATTGCGATGTTACCGAATGAGAATTCCCACCAGTCCACATTCTTAAGATACCTTGTATATGTGCGCGTCTGGTACATACTTGACTGACGGGACTTATTGCTCACATTGCCAAAACATACGAAGTGCATCATTGCGGTAGGCGGCACGGGATTGGGATAGTTATCCGAAACGCTACGAAGCTCAAAACGGAATTTGCTGTTGAGTCCCGATTCTATAATCTCAGTAATACGGAAAAACACAGTCGTGAACCCGGAGAACCGGCGGTTGCCCTTGCCGTCATCGTAATCCTCCGTAGCATTCCCGCTCTCAAAATGGTACATGCCCATGGCCAAATCATCGAAAGCGACCGCACCAATCTGTCCGGCTTCCAGTTTCAAGGTCACCACACCGGTATTCAATTCATTCCCTTCCGGATCGGTATCCATTACAACTGATTCTACGATACCGCCTCCCGGGGCAGACCACTTCTCACCGGTGGTGACGTCCACATAGTTGTACCTGAATTCAGAAGTTTCAAACCATTCATTGACACGCAAGGATCTGAGCTCACCATGCCCGGATGAGGTAAAGAGACCGCCATGTCCGGTTATACCGCCGGCAAAACTCTCACCCAACTGAATACCGCCGCCTGCGGTGACCAAGCCTTGAGATATCAAGCCTTTTATGAAAGTGATAAGTTCTTCGGAGGTATCAGGAATGTCTTTACGGAGAAAAACGTCATAGAGTTTTTCAATCTTACCCAGTACAACTTTTATGGCCGCATCAATTTCCGCAAGTATACGAAGAGAAGATAATGTGTTATCATCAGTCAGTTCCGCATCCTTATTACCTTTCTCTATGATACGGGATCGGATTTCAAGAAGAGTACGTAATGCCGATAATACATTTTTATCTGTTAATGACTTTATATCAGTAGTTTTTACTATATCAACAGATTCGCCTCCACTACCTCCGCCCGGGATAATTACGGTATTACCGCCGGAAGAACGCACAACCGTAGTTCCGGTCGGATAATTTTTCGATCGTGGTTGGGCAGGAATAGCCTTCGTTTTTATAGTTACATCTTTCATATTTCAAGCATAATACACCGGAATTTGTTCATTTTATAATCTATGCTGCCTCCGGTATTGATAAATATCTTACCAACCATAAAGTTGTCCGACAAACGGGTAATAGGTGCTAATTCCGGAGTCTCCTGTATCTCTTGGGTAAGCTTTGTATGTATATCACTATAGCGATTTATTATACGACGTATAAGTTGTTCCTCCGGACGGATCGTTTTTTCTTCTATTGCTGAATAAAGATTATCTTCTAAGTATTTATCTCCAAGCATGACTTTACTATAGCAGGCACCATCGTTATTATAAGATGATATTTTAAGCTCTATCTCGTCAAGTTCATTGATATAAACCTCATTGACTACATTTTCATAATAACGGTCTGAATTCGATTCTTCATTATCGGAATTATCTTCCTTTTGATAAACCAATTTAAAATCTTTAAGGAAAATCCCATAAGGAATTTCCCCATTAGGGTACTTCCCTCTCAAATTTATACCAATTAGTTCCAATACCAACTCACCTACCATTTGTTCCGATATTGGTATTACATAACCCGATAATCCCGTATAGGGCATCGATAACGTTTTAGTGTTTCTAAAAGGGATATATTCTGAATTATTATCCTGTTCATACGGAAGGCGAAAAGAAGCAATTTCATCAACCCACATTGAACCATTAAAATACTTTTGCCCTATTCTTAATCTGAATAATAACTGATCTGATATTTTTAAATCCGATGAAGATATATCAGCATTCCTAAATGGAGACATTTCTTTATCAACAAAGAATTTGACACTACCTGAAATACTTAGCGCCCCATCCGAATAAGACCCGGTAACTCCCTTTAATACTAATATAGAATGTTTGTTATCAAATCCAGAAAATGTACTATCAAACCTTTGCCTAATCTGGATAACATCAGTATAATTATAATCGCGTATATTGGGATTACCATCTTTTACTTCATAATTACAATATTGCAATGGAAGTGCTCCAAGAAGATTACCTACATCAACCTTACCTTGATAGCTTTCAAGATTTTCAACAAGAGTCAAAGTGGCACGATCATAGGTATATTGTTTCATATCCCATTTACAAGGTATTTTATACCGTCGGTGTGACACTTTTTCTCCTTCCGAGACATCGGTTATGGAAAGTATTTTTAATTCATCAATATCCTCTTCTGGTATAGCATTGTTAATAGGATAATTACTGGTCTTAACGGTCACTTTATTAAATCCGGAGACAAGATCCAAAGTATGGTCATTTCCTGCAAACCCGACCTTTTGTACATTCAACACCCCCGGAAGAGAGATGGGTTCCCATGTTTCTAAATTAGAGGAATAACGACGGTAATCCCCTTGATGATCCATATCTACAAAGTACAATTCGCCTTTCCAATCAACGCACGTCCAATTTAACAATTTACAAATCTCTTCCAATACCTCTTTATTGGTCATGGCCTTATCGTCCTCATCAAAAAAATCCTGTTCGCTGACTGTCATCTCGGACAATACATTATCCGTACCGGCTTTATAGCCTGATTCTGATTTTGAATACACATGCGGAACATATACGGCATTATATCTCGCATTAGATAGTTCTATTCCTTTTTTCACCAAATTCCAAAGGGACACAAAGTCCTTCCCGTCTTCTTTCATTTGTTTATATGGAATAAACTCTAAAGTAGACATTGCAGACTGGCATTCTATTTCCAATTCGAACAATTCCGAGCTATAATCCTGGGTATAAAGTTCCGGCTTTATGAATCCGCACCAAGTAACAATCCCGTCCCTTTTGAAAGTAACACGATATTGCTGATAAGAAGTGGAATACAGATGTTGGAGGTAATCACTGCCAACGACACGGATATTGGCCGTACTAAACCTTGTGGGAACATACGCAAAATCATCATCGTCAATCTCCACCGTAAAAGGGGATCCGGCAGGTATGAGTTCCATAACTTCACCGATATAATCCTCTTTTTCTATTTCGATCGTACAGGATTCATTCCTAAAAGTCGCAAAAGATATTGTATAGATCAATCCGTAATTCATAATGGTTTCTTTCCTTGTGATTTAAGTTCATTATTTATTGTCAATAGTAAATCCTTTCCCCTCACTTTCGTTGTCATGGATTGCGATACAGACGGTGTACCGGCCATAGTCCTTCCCGATTGTATTGCCTGCCATAACCTTGACTGCTGGCTTTGGTTCAATATCATTTCACCGGCATTGACACGGGCCAGTATTTTATCTCCCGAAGTAGGACCACCGGTAACAATACCACCATTGGCGAATTTAGGAACGGCAGCCATAGCGATAAGACTCTGCATCGCGGCAATCTGGGCTTCTGCAAATCCAACACCGACAAAGGGTATAGCTGCATATGCCGCAGTACTTTTTGCCGCCATTTCGATAGTGGCAGCTTCCGCCTTTGCCGTACTTGCCGCTACCTCTGTAGCTGTTTGCGTAGTTATATTGGTAACTTTTGCTGCTGTTGCCGCCGACTCTATTGCAGCCTCCGTCTCTTTAGCCTTGACTAATTTATTTGTCAGTTCGGTCATGTTCTCAATCATTCTGGCAATGGAGAGGAAGGAATCAACAACATTGGTCATCGCATTCCAAACAGCCATAACCTTTTCCCATCCGGATGCGTCGACATCGTCCATTATGTCCCGGAGTTGGGAAAAAGCATTCACTACACGATCAGAGCTACCGGCAATCTCTTTTATCCCGGAATATACTCCTTCATTAAGCTCTTTAGTGAAATCTTTAATATCCTGCTTTACTTGTGCCAGTTTCAAGGCTTCTTCCAGAGTAGGGACGTTAGCTATGGCATTGGCTATTTCATCCGATAAGGTTTGTCCTATGCTACGCGCCTGTTCTTTTAGTTTATCTGCATACTCTTTGGCCTTATCCAAATTTTCTGAAGCAATATCCACTTCATTTTTCTTGTAATCAAAAGTGGCATCGCGAGGCTCAATTTTAATGGGACTTTTCAGCATCTCCGCATTCATTTGCATCGCGGCAATAAACAGATTAGCTTCATCCCCTATCCCTTTAATGCCCGCAGCAGATTTCGCTGTGTCCAAAGCTAAAGAAGCAAGATTCTCATTTAATTCTTTTTGGGAAATAAGCCCTTTCCCAAACTGAGCCTGATATTCCTTTACCTTATCATTATAGTCCTTTTGTATTTTCTCGAATTCAACAAGAGCGGCATTCTTATCCTGATCTTTAACCGCTTTTTCCGCAGCTATCTTAAGTTTTCTATAATATTCACTCTCAAGGACTTCTTTATCTCCAGTGCTTTTAGCCTGAGCAAACATTTTAAGATTGAGTTCACCAAGAGCCTTATTGTATTCAGTTTGAGTAATCGCCCCTACCTCAAGTTTGGCTCCAAGTTCCTCATATTGCTTCTGATATCTTTTTTTTTGTTTTTGAAGAGCGTCCCCTTCCTCTCTATATGTAGTAGTTGTTACTGTAGCCTTTCCTGCCCTTGCTATTGCGTTTTCTAATTTGGTCTCAACATCTTGAAGAACTTTATTGAGTTCATTGATTTCCTCATTACCACTTTTTACAATAGTATTTGCCCCATTCCATGGATTAAACGCATTCCAAAGCGTCTTGATTCCGAGTGGACCATTCCAAAGATTATTTTTCCCTCCTGTAGGAACCGCATTTACAGCAGCAGAAACACTCTTTCTTTGAACCTTATTGATTTCATCTTCTGTTTCAAGTTTCTTCCTTGTTAGATAATCAACCTCCGCCGCAGCCTTCAACAGTTCAACCCTTTCTGCAAACTTTTTGTTTATGTCTCCTTGGATTGATAACGTTTTCCCGTCTATTTCATAATTTGTCCCGAGTTGCCTGTTAATTTCAGAGAGAGCCCCTTTGCGCTCATCCAGATTTCTTTTTAAATCGGAAGCCACTTTGTACTGCTTCTGCAAATTGACTATTTCAGCAGTGTTTGCTGCGCGTTCAGACTCCGAACGATATTCGGAATATATATTTTTGATACGCTTAGATTCTCTGTATAAATTCGACATTCCAGCTACCACAGCACCGATAACCGCTATTATTGCAGTTGGCAATGAAGTTATTAATAAAGACTTCAAGGATCCCAATGCTTTTGAGAACGCCATTCCTATAGACGCGCCTGCTTTCTTCGCTTTCCATTCAACTTCATTAAAAGCTATACCCGCATCTTTGGCCGCACGACGTGCCGCAGATTTAGCTGCATTTTCTGCTTGGGAAATAGCGATAATTATCTTGTTAACTAACCTGCTTATAACCATTACCGATATGGTTGTAACCAAGTAAGTTATAATACTTCTTATGTTATCAGACGCCTTCTGTACATATCCAGTCAACCAGTCTATCAAAGCCTTATACTTGCTTTGTGCGTCCGTCCCATTGACAAATTCCGTAAATGCGTTTTTTAAACGATTTACAGATGTTTCCAAATTGTCAGTATCCACATTGGGAATCATCTCATTAAGGGCATCTGCAAATTTCGGAAGGATATCAGCACTCATCAGCTTACCTTGCTTCAATAGCTTGTCAAGTCCGGCAACAGAAGTCCCGGCGGCTTTAGCCATAGCCTGTAAGGCAACAGGAAGCCTTTCACCCATCTGTAACCGCAATTCTTCAGAACTGATCTTCCCTTTACTCATCATCTGAGAAAGGGCAAGGAAAACACCATTACTATCATCAGCACTCATTCCAAAAGCAGTAACAGCCCTGGAGACGGATTCAAATATCTTTCGCTGCTCCATCATGGACATACCGGAGATGGATGCGGCAGCCGTAAACTTGGCATAATTAGCAGTCAGGGCATTAATCTCCAAACCATACTTCCTTGCCATGTCTATCAGGAATCTTTGGTTATCGGCAAATTGTGCCATTCCTCCGGAAACATTCTTCAATGCTGTAGTTACCCGATTGGTTTCCCGGGCTACATCAATAAGACGGGAGACGAAATTACTCAGCCCTAAACCACCGGCACCCAATGCTGCTGCAAAAGTTAGAAACTGCATCTGCATCGATTTGAATGTAGCCTTCACTTGACTTGTCCCCCTTTTGAAGTTCTCTGTCAAGAAATTGATCGCTATCGAAAATGATAATCTACCCGCCATTATAATCAGATTTTTTTGTATTCATAAATTTTTCAAAACGCTCAAAATTGTCGTTGATGTCCCTTTCCGCTTCCTGTTTCTCCTCATCTTCCTCCCAAGGGAACCTTACAAGATCCTTTGCCCCGTTCTTCATTTTTTTTGCATCGATATGGGGAAGCATGGAAAGAAAAGTCCATAAACGACTATTTTCCATAATCTCTTTCTTTTTCGCCTCGTAAGATCTGATATACATCGGTAAATCACATAATTCCATTTCGTTCAATATGTAATGCGCATCGAAACCGGAAACGATAAGAGTCGAGACAAGTTCTCCAATAGTACCCGATACCTCATCTTTACCTCCGCTACATACCTCTTGATTACGGAATTGATTCATTACGGCCATTTCATGCTCCAATGCTGATAACATTTTACGGACTATTTTCTTATTTGAGAGCATATGACGGAATACATCAAATGTACACACCAGATGTCCTTCACTACAGATAGCTGTTGTATACAGTAGGGTCTCTACGTCATCTTTATTTGAGTAATCCAACAGGGAGAAAGACTTCCCTCGTAATTGCTCCCACCGTATCACGGATTTTATTGTCAATCTCATTGTTTTGTATTAAAAAGGGCGGCCATCATAGACCGCCCTTACGACTCATAATCATTTTTAAACCGGACATTCCATATTTACCCACCGGAAACCACTGTACTTTCTACAGGTTTTAATGCGCCAACTCCCTTGAAAGAAGCACTGACAGACACAATCTGTCCGTTATCAGACTTGATAGACAAGGATGTGATTATCAATTTACCGGTATAATTTTTTTGCGCGGTATCTTTATTGAATGTTCCTCCAAAATTGTCTTGATCCTCCGCTTTTGCACTCCCAAAGAAAAAATCCAAAGGATCACCGGCTATTTGTTTATCCAATAAGGTATCAAAGCTCATAGCACCCTGTTTACGTGTCAACAGGGATTCACTTGATATGGTGAAACTTTTTTTGCCGGCCAGCGAACCAGCCCAATCCCCCATCATCTTGTTAGATATGTCAAGTTCTTCCGTACTGATATCAAGTCCCGCGCTCGACCCGAATGCAATCGGATCTTCTCCTATGAAAAGCATAAGTTCACCCCTGAAGATGTCTACACTCGAATCTAATTTCTTATCGGCCATATTACTTAAAGTTTTAATGTTACGTTTCATTATTATTCTACTGAAAATTGAAGCACTTGAAAATATTTTCCATCCGAATAATCTTCTGTGGAATCTTCCAGATGTATAGTCATATTCGGATTAGAGAAGCTACCTTCCAAAGCCTCGTATATAAGAGAAGCCAATTGCAGGCTACGTTCATAATCATCACTGACCGCGTTTACAAATACTGTAGGAATCTGCCGGGCAACCCCCATCTTCGTATATTCCTGTTTGTAACCATCACGCTGATAAATGATAAAGTCTCCTTCCGTATTCATTGGAGCAACAACAGGAAACACCTTCTGCCCTATCAAAGAGGTAATTTCTTCTGTTTCAAGCAGAATTCCCCTAACCTCGGTTGTAATTGCCAGTTTGTTCATTTTTTAGTTCCTATTATTAATTCGCTGGACGGCTCTTTGAACACCTTTATAAAGAGAGTCCATAGCCTTGTTTTTTTCGCTTACCTTTGCATCAGACCAAAAATGGTTAGCCGGCATAATACCCCGGTTAGCCCCTCTTTTTGTTCGCCTTGCTTTCGTACCGGAATCAACCAAATGCGCGTGGTTACCACCGGGACGGGCAAAACCGGAAAGCACTCCTAACTTATTACGCTTTACCCGGTTAGTAAACGAGTTCATCAGGTGGTTTGTCTGTTTTCCGTGACGGAGAATACGGGACCGGAGGTTAGCCCGCCCCTTAACTCTAAAAACATTGGCAGCAGAACGGAGACCGCTCCTAATAGCCTTATCCTTTTCAAAATTCTCCAAATTATATATGAAGTATTGAATGTTTTCACGATCTATTTGCTTGATCTCAATCATTTATCAATTTTTTCCAGAGTTAATAACAGGCTGTTGTCATTTATCTGCAAATTCACCATCTTAAGATTATACTCATTACCATTATAGACAACATGTTGGTTTTCCTTAATAATCGGATAATTACGAACCTGAAATACAAGCGTATGCCCGATAAACTGTTCCATCGCACTGACACCGTCCTTGTCTGCAATAAGCGACATCTTCTTTCTACATGCCCGGCATTGAAATACCTCTTTATACTCCCTCCTTACCGCCCCTGTAGGTCCCTGTGTTTCTATCGCAGACTTGAATACAAGCGTCTCGCGTAATAATCCTGCTCTCATTTTGAATAATCCCTATAAAGATCAACTAAATATTTTGCCCCTTGAGGAATTTCTTTCAGAGTGGCGTATGCCGTATTTTCCCGATTTGCATAATAGGCACCAATGCATAGCAACATCGCCTGAACCAATGGCGCCGGAATAGTATCGCCACCGTCAATGGTGGCAAGCCCTTCTACAGGTACGCAAAGTTCTTTCGCTGTTTTTTCTTCGGTTGCAATGATAAGAGCCTCTATATACGAATCCTCATCCGTATACGAGGGCTCTATATTCAAGTACCTTTTTGCCATATCCAAGGTCACGTATTCCATTTATTTCATTGATGCAATACAGAATGACTCTTTACGGATAAATCCCATGTTCCAATAAGAATTGGTAATAAGTCTTACCGTTCCTTTCAGGGCTTGGGTATACGGGTCGACTAACAACTCGATACCACCCCACTGCCCCAAGAAGTAATCAGACCAGTTACCAAATACTGCCCCGAATTCATCCGTAGCTTCTCCAAGACCCTTTGGCAGATTATTAGTACGTAACGCTTTATATCCGTTCAATTGTCCATCCCCGTTACCGGCAAAGATGAAACCGCCGGCTCCTGACGCGTCCTTAACCTTCGTCTTTGCTTTCCCGATGAGTGACGGATGCAGGATATATGCCAAATTTCCGAACAATGCATTCTGCGTATCCGCCTTGGTCTCCATAGCGACAATCTGTGCCCAGCTCATATCCCCTTTTACTGTATCGTCCAAGGTGTGGAACATACCATCAGGTGTATTTTCCACTCCCTTGTCCTTGCTGAACGCCGTCTGTTCAATCTTCTGCGCAATAGCTACAGCAATAGCCTGACGGACATAAGCTTCAACGGATGCATTCTCTTGTACAAGCAGTTGTTTGGATATATCTACATAAGCGGTCAGGCGAAGGGGTTTGAAAACATCACCCTTGGAAAATTTTCCAGCTCCATCCTTCGCTTCTTCGTTTTCTCCTTCCCAGAACACGTTGGCTCCCGAGAATTTCGGCCAATATATGTTGCCTTGCAGACCGGTCATGAACCTGGCCCCCGCACGTGCCAATACCAATGCCGATTGTAACGGAAGCAGCATTTCCTGCTGTTCCTCATCAATAATAACGCCGGTGGCAGCTTCAGTAGCGGCTGTGAATGCCGCACGATGTTCTATATTCACCGGAATGACTATGCTGCGTTTGTCCGATATCTGTGCTCCCGAGGAGTTATGCAATGCCGTAGCCGCATCAATAACACCGGCATCAGACTCATTCTGCTGATTTCCATCCACCATGTTGGCAATCGCCCGACGCAACGAGAACTTTCCTGATCCCGGTTGTACATGCGGTTTCCGACTTCCACGGTTCGTCATTTCACGTTCCTCGATTTCAAGCTCAATCTCGGCCCTGCGGCGCTGGTTTTCCCCCAATTCTTCCGTTTCTTCCGGCTTAAACTGGCGGTTCTCAGTCCTTGCACCATTAATAATTTCCTTAGAACGGACAATCAACTGATTCCTTTCGTCCTTTAACTCTGTGATACTCTTCTCTTTTGCCATAAATTCATAAATTTAGTGATTTCTCTATAGTCTGATAGTACTCCTCCGGTACTGTCTGTTCGCGCTTACGGAGTTCCTCCTCCGCCTTCTCTTTACCGCGAAGGTACACGGATGCCTTACTGTATGCGGCGTTATATACCGGTGCCACATCGTACAAATTGCCAATTTTGTGAACAGTACGTTTCCATGTTCCGTTGTCCTTCTTCTCCCAAGTGTCACTTTCCACGTCAAAGCAGAAAGAACTCTGATCTATCTCCCCACGGCGGAGATTTTCCAACAATTCCTCCCCAAGTGCCGTCTTAGGAGCTTCAAACCGATATTTGAGCCCCTTGTCATCTACAGATAAATGTAGCGAGCCTGCACCTTCTTTACTCCTTGCGAGGATTCCCCGGCTCTGATCATGGTTAAGAACTGCAAACACATCGCTCTTAGCAACAACACCGTCCAAAGCTCCGCGTTCTATAACCTCTTCAAACGATAACCCATCAGAAGGAGTGTCAAACAATAACGCATAACCCTCTACGGTCCTTTTTTCCTCTACGTCTCCGGTGAGTTGCACCTGGAACGCAGTGTTTCTTATTTCTCTTTTTTCGTCCATAACTACATTTTTAATCAATAACCACAGAGTTGTCCGACACTTTTGGATTATTTTGTGCATCTACTATTCTTTCCTTCACGGCATTGTCAACGGTTTGTACATTCACCTGTACAAAAGCCTTGTCACCATTCTCTATCCTTGGAAGATTGTTCTCCCTGCGGATCTCGTTAGGAGTGGCCGCACCTACATTGGCCATATCCTTCCAATAAGCAGCCTGGGCACTTTTATCCGTCCTTAATATGGCGGACGTATCGAACTCCGAGATAAACTTCCCGCGTTCGGAAGGCAGGAACACTTTACGGTTGATCTCAAGTTCTATTTTTGTAATAACCGCCAATGCCGTATCGGTAAGATATTGTAGTTGTGTAGCCTCAACTGTGGAATAGCTTGATTTGGAAAGGTCGAACGCTTTTACCGGAGATACAGAGAAAAAACGGCAAAGATCCACAACGTTAAACTGCCGGCTCTCGATAAACTGGCTGTCTTTCGGGCTGATGGAGATAGGCTGATATTTCATATTCCCCTCAAGAACGGCAATACCGTTCGGATGCCCTGTTATGGGATTCGTGCGTTCTTCCCATGTCCGATAAATCTGATCCTTTTTATCTTTATCCAATCTCGCTCCCTCCACAGTCAAAATACCGGCGACACTCGCACCGCTTTTAAAGAAACCTTCTGCGTGTTCCTCCGTACTGGTTGCAATACCAAGTGATTGCCGGGCATGTTCCAACGTGGATACACCAATTATGCCGTCATAAGAGAAATTAAGCACATGGATCATGTCGCGCGGCTCTACCAATTCCTTGAACCCCGTCACCTGATACCGTTTACGCATAATACCATTAGGATCCGTCACCCATGTAATCGCCACTTGGTTGGACGGAAGATATATGAGCTGTACGGCATTCATCTTGCCGTCCCTCTCGATATAGGCATATCCGTTTCCCGTTAACAGGACAGAAGCCATCAGCGTCTTGAAAAAGACATACCTCGTCATGTCTTCATTAGGTTCCATATCAAGCAGGTAATATGCCGGATGTTCTTTCGCTTCCGATTTAAAGCCTTCCTTGTCGAGATGGTAAGTCTTCAAAGGAAGCACAGCCACACTATCCGAAATAAGGTCGACACACCTGTATACAGTAGAAAGAAGCATCGGTTTACTCCTGCTTGTGAATATTGGGCGAGAACCGTTGGAGCTCCAAGCCGTTACCCGTGAAGTTTCCTGTTTACTCACCTTTCTAAGTTCCAATCCGAATAATTTCATTTTTAACTTTTTCAATCAACCAAAAGATTGTCCGACACCCTAATAAAATTCTCCATATCTCGGAGAAACCAAGTACACCCCCAAGGCTTCCAGCTTAGCTATTACACCGTCTATTTTCTTTTCCTCGAACTGTTTTGACGGTTTGGTATTGCCATTACGGTCACGGGCCATAACCACATTACGGAAACAGTGTCGGTTAATGACATTGTTATCAATGACAGCTTTACCCGATAATATCAGACGTTCCATCTCTTTTGTCGGACGGTTAAAATTACCAAGAGCCTGACTAAAGGGCTCCATTGGTAGTCCCTGTTCTTCGGCATTGATCACAAATTGGGTGGAGTTCCACGAGTCATACGCAATTTTCTGAATGAATACTATTTCCCGGATACGCATTATATCATTCAAAATGTAATCGTAATCCGTCACATTGCCGGGTGTAATGGTGATAAGCCCCTGTCTCCGCCATTCTCCATACAGATCCTTGAAACGTTTTTCATACAAAGCAGCTTCCGGTAGGTAATAAAGAGTTTTGAAGTAGTATTTATCCTGCGTTGGGAACATGAAGTCGACACAGGTAAGGTCGCTTGTACTCGACAAGTCAATGCCGCCATAACAGTCCATGTCCCGGAACTGCCCAAAGTCGAGGTTGGCAGAAGCATTCAGGATATAGTGGTCCGGAATCCAAACCGTTTCCGCATCGCACCACATATTGATATTCTTGGTTTTGATACTCACTTCCTCGGACGGCGAGTTAATAGCTTTCCGCACCTGTTCACGCAAATATTTCGGTTTTACAGTAACCCCCAGATTAGGATTACTCTTAGCCCACACCTTTTCATCCTTCCAGTCATCTCCTTCATCCAAGGAATAAATTAAGGCAAAAAGGGTATCATCCTCTTTCAATTCCATTAAAACCTCGGTACACATCTCCCTGAATTGATAGCATGGCCCCAGCTTATCAAAACCGGCGGTAGTGATAATGATCGACATCGGATCATCACGCATCCCCTGTCCGGATTGAAGTACGTCTTTCAGTCCGGAATTCTTGGCCGCATGGTATTCATCGAGCAAAAACATGGACGGGTTTGGCCCGTCCAATTTGGATGAATCGGCAGCCAATACCTTCAGGAAAGACAAGGTCTTGTCGAAATTTATCTGATCCCGGAATGATTCTAAGTATTTATGTTTTGGGTCAAGGCCAGATACAAAGTTCCGGCACATTTTAAAACTGACTTTTGCCTGGTCTTTGCTGTTGGCGGCAAGATAGACCTCGGCCGCAGACTCACCGTCTGCGATAAGATGATAAAGGCAGAGGGCTGCCGCAAAAGCGGATTTGCCGTTTTTACGTGCCATTTCAATGTACACGGACGAAACCATCCTGCACCATGATCCGTCATCGTCTTTTTTGTAAAACCCGTAAATACTCGCTACCGCAAACTCCTGCCACGGTAACAGCTCAAAAGGTTTTCCTGCATGCCTGCCTGTATAATGCCGCAACAGGGCAATAAACTCAATGGCATAATCCGCACGTTCCTCACGAAACTGAATGTCATCACGCTCAAACAGGGAATAAAAACGCTCGACAGCCAATTTTATGAATTCACCCACAAGAACATTACCGTCACGCACATCGGCGGCATACTGATAATACCCTTTCATCGCTTTTCGCGTGCACCTTTTTTCAAAAATTTATCTAACGGAGAATCGTCTTTCTCTTCTGACTTCATAGCCTTGATGCTGCCGCGACTTTTAATGGTAAGGCCATATTCCGTCATGATCTTCATCACCTGGGAATAGTTTTTTGTTGCAATATTCTGAGCAGAATTAGCCGCTTTCTCGTATTTAATCTGAATGACCGGCCCTTCCTCAAGCAATATTTCCGTAGCCTGCAAATACATCTCATAGCTGGTTGCCAACATGCGGATAGCACCAAGATCAATATTCTGAATAGCCTTTCTGGCGTTTAGTTCTTTCACGACATCCTTGATAAACTTCTGAGTTTCATCGGATAAATTATCTGGCATTGCAAATTTCACCATAACTATTTTTTTAGAACAACCATACGGATGTCCGACAAAGAGAATTGTTAATAAATTAACAAATTCAAAATTTGAAAAAGTGCCGTGCGTGTAAAGAAGGCTGGGGCGAGGTTTCGGAAGAATTATTTACAAAAAAAATGATCCCATACCCCCTATGAGGTAGGATACAAAAAAGCCCCACCTTTACAGGCAGGGCAACAAGCTATCGCTCAGTAATCGTCAAAAAACAAAAGCAGCAGCTTGGCTTATCTTCTTTCCTATATCAACCAAGGCATTAGATAAGATCTTTAGCTCATCATCGTTAAAGCGTGCCGGCTTACCGTTTACAATACTGCCATTCAACCGATGATAGAACCACTGTGGAGATTTTTTAAAATAAGTTTTCACAAGGGCTGATACCGATATGAAAGGTAACACAGACTCAAGCTTTTCCCTCAATAAAAGTTCATCAGCTTTCTTATTTGTTTCTTTGATGCATTCCAGCATACCCTCTGAGAACATATCTATATCCTTATCGGCAAGAGCTTTCATCTCCTTGTCGATTGCCTCCATTTCTTTCTCGCTATCCGCATTTACGAAACGTTCTTTTAATTTTTCAATATCCGTCTTCATAATCGTTTAGTTTAGTCTCCCTGTATTTCAAGGGAGACGGTTTATTAATCCATTTCTTTCAACTTTGTCATCAGTTGCTCAATCTGGTAATCAAGCTCTATCTTATAATGACCTCTGTTTTGCAACTCCTTGTAATAGCGCAGATAAAAAAGTAATTCCCTTTCTAATTTCTGCCGTTCCTTACTAATTGGTTTCTCACTCATATTGCTTTTGTTTTTTGACTACACAAAGATAATAACAATTTTGTTATTAACCAAATAAAACAATAACAATTTTGTTATTTATTTGAATTATGAATATTTTGATGGCACTTTTTACATAGACTCATAAGATTATCAAAGTCATAGGCTAAGAATATACGCTGATCCGGATTATCTACACTCATAAAAGAGACAATGTGATGTATATCCTCCGCCGGAGTAACCACATCTTTGCTTAGACAAACTTCACACAACGGATTACACGCAAATTTCCATGCCCGTAACCGCCGCCACCGTTCTGAATTATATATTTTGCGACGTTCCGTGTCATAGAAATCACCTGTTTTCTTCTGTCCCCTTTTGGGTCTGGATATAGTCGGCATAAGGAGTGGTATTTATTTGTTGTGAATCTTTAATTGTCTGATATTCGATCATTCTGTAACGGTACATGAAGTGTTCTATTAACTCTGAATCTGTTTTACCCAAGGCTCCGGCGTCTTGTATGACATACAATACCGTATCTTGAAAAATGTCTTCATAGCTACGGGAACCATAAAAGCCATGGGAACCTTTATAATATAAGGCTCTCAGCTTTTTATAATTTCGCCCTATTGCTTCAGAAACAGATGCGTAGTATTTAACCTTTTTGTACCGGTTTCTCATCTATTTTAAAATTACCAGAATCATCCATAATTTCGTCCATACCGCGAATAACCATTCCACGTATGATTACCGATATGCTTGCACCTGTTTTCTTTGACAATTCATTAAGTAACATCCATGTACGCTCATCAAATCGGACTGATCGTCTATTATTTCCCATGTAAATTTCTTATTATTTTACTACAAATTCTTAATAAACTTAGCTACAAGAGGACATTCTTCATTGCAGCATGATAGAATTTCCTCTCTATTATTCACATCATGTACTAAGCATGAATCAAGGCAGTAGGATTGAAGTGCCTTCTTTCTCATTTCTTCCTCTTTAACTTTCAATGCTTCCTCTGCACCCGATCTAAAAACTAAATCATCGCAGCCAACTCGCCAACCTTCGTATAATTCTCCATTGCATACGTGGCAAGCATTACATTCTATTATAGTCTCTGATTTTAAGTTCATTTCTATCTTGTTATTAATCAATTATTTCAAATGTTACTTTCACTTTTTTACAGCGAAAGCCTTTCTTATACACCTGTTTCCATGTCAAATTAGTTCCGTCCAGCCAGTACCTGACGCAATCTCTTCGGTAATATTTTTGAGTATTCATCACAAGTGTACCATCCGGGTAGGTTATCATATACATTATATCTTCACGCATATTGTCTCCTTTCTATTCTAATCGTATTTGATTTAATCCGTATTCTTCGGTAAACATTGAATCCGCTCTTTGAAATTGCTTTGCAAAGCGGTTCTCTTTATTATCCGGTAGCACATCCAGCTGATGTGATTTCTTTGCCGGATGATTATCAACACACTTCCTCTGTGAAGCACATCCTGCTATCAGAGCGAGAAGCGCGCAGGCTATAATAATTTTCTTCATTTCTGTATTAGTTTTGAGGGTCATTCTTCTTTCAGTATGCTATCAATCAAGCCGTCTATTTCTTGATCGGATAGAAATTGCTTACCTGCGTCCTTTTGCTTCTGAAGTTCAACTTTAAGCCTATTATCTATTCTTTTCAACGCTGTACAAGTGTTCTTATCAGGATAATACCAATCAATAGAACTACAAACAATTAACTTAATATGGTCTAATTCTAAGCTATCCGGACAATGTTTATTGAGAAAATCTAAATCTTCTTTGATTAGCTTCTCGTATGTGTTTTTATCAATCTTTATGCTCATATCTATCTTTATTATTCGTTAATTAATTCTGGGTTGTCATAGATATTACCTTTAACTACAAACATTTTGTGCGTCTGTTGAATAGTATTTTCTGCAAAGCCATCCCATCCGACCCAGCATCCTTCTTGGGTACACCATTTAATCTCAAATAAAAGTCCTATGCGATGTTTTCCAGCCGTTGTAATATAGTCAAGTTGTACAATATCTCCCTCATAAATCTCTTTGCCGTTCCTATCAAACAATCCAGTAAATTGCCCGACGGTATTCTCCTGTACACACTCATTAAACAAGTACATGCCAAATTCATGTAGTTCTGCATAAACCCATTTACCATTATTTGTGCTTTTTCCTCTGAATTTGATTGTTCTCATAATGTTACTTTCTATTTTGTTATTAGTTAATCCTTTTAAGCCAATCACTAACGCATTTTTCCGCTTCTTCGTAGCTGGCGAACACTCTTTTTTCAACAGTTACACAGTACCGCATTAATTCACCGCGAATTATTCCTGCATCATCCTTCCAAATATTTATAGCTCCGTTATCTCCGGCAGAAGTACATGCATATCCCAGTTGTAGGGTCGGTTCTATATCACTTGTATTATTGATACAATACGCATCAATAATACGTTTCTTTATTCCCGGAAGCCCCTCTAATTGGCAGATAGGTTTTTCTTTCTTTATGACTATATTCTTATTCATTTCTATCTTGTTTTGAGGGTTATTCATTAAACTTAAACTCATCCATATATCCCATTTCTCTCAAGCGGATATTAAACTCTTCAACCGAATCATTATTAGGCATGAATCGCTCAAGAACATCGTTAAAAGGGTGCAGATAGTTTTTTAAAATATCATTAGCCTCTTTTTCTCCACGTTTCTCTCCTAATCGGGCTTTGCATACTTCTATGTAGTCATCTTTCGTCATATTGCAGTGCGTGACTGTATCAACAATTGTGCTGAACCTACAATATAAACCGTTTGGCTGTTGAGCTATAAATGCTCCCATAATTGCCTCCTTTTTTATTGTTATGCCGTCAATCTTTGACGAATCAAATTCAGATTCTTTCTCACAAGACTCATAATACGTTCATGGTATTCGGTATTTTTATTACAAACACCACGAGACTGAATAATTTCAAAAGTCTTCAACGACATCTCTATTGTCTCAATACGTTTTTCTCCAATACGAGCTGAAAGAATAAGGCAATCATTATGCTTATAGTATTCGTTAGTATATACGCAATGGTGCATTGCTTTCCCTTCTTGGTAGAACTGAGTTATGCTTTCCAACGGGCGAATAGTTATGCTTCCGTCCGTTATCTCCAACCCGAAGAACTTTTCCATTCTCTTGTAGAACTTAATGATGTTCTCTCTACGTTCCTTCTCACGACGGATTGCCGCCATCCTTTCCCTATCCCTACGAAGTTTTGCTTCAATGCTCCTTTTTTTGTTCATGAGCAAATCATGTTCGGCTCTCAGGTTCTTAGGACAGACATATTTGGCGTTACGTACGTCCTTTTTGAAATAGAGCAGCAAGTCGATATAATCATTCCACATACCGGCATCCTCAATGATGTAGTGATTGCGGTTGCAAATATTGAAAGACGGCTTATGACGAAGCTGATAATACCCCTCTTTAAACATATGCTTGAGCATAGATATTTGCCCTGTCTTCAGGCAAAGTTCAGCATCGTTATTCCCCTGCAAAAGAGAACGTATGAGCCTTGACGGATTAACATCTGGAAATTTGCGGTCAATACCACGTTTCTTCAACTCCGGTATCAGTTCTACCTTGGAATATAGATAGCCGAATATAGCATATACATCCCCGTAACGATAATAGCTATTACCACCGTACTCATCCTTTATACTCATAGGTTCAGAATACAACCATCCGTTTCCACCCATATTCATAGGTCTGGCCATAACCGTACGTTTCCCGTCTACCCTAATCCATTCCTGAACAGTTTCCGAAAATGAATAATGAATATGGGAAGATATATTCGGGTAAGCGCTCTTTTTATAGCTATCCCTGCAACATAGTATATGTCTTATCACCTGGAATCCTTCTACAACCTGTAGAACGGACATATACACCCCATCAGAGCTTTTCTTCTTCCGGCTCACCTTTACCTTTAGTTTGTGATGGCAATACGGACATTCGGTGTTGTCTCCTAAAACGATGGTACCAAGCTCACTATTATTTGTATCCATCCACAATCCACCACAATCCGAACACCATAACTCGCCTTTACATTTATAGGCCTCATGGGAAAACAGTTGTTCTTTGGCCCAGCGCTTATGGACATCGGTTATACCGGACAACCTGCTACTGAGTTCTGAAACTGTTTTCTGTAATTTTGTTCTCGGTTTCATAAGTTAAAACAATGACATTTGACGTGAATCTTCCAGCTCTTTCTTTAATGCTCTTTTCCTCTTTGCCGGTTCTTTATTCTGTTGCGATTGAACCGGGGCAGGTTCCGGCATACGATTCACTACCACACGAGCATTGACGGGCTTTACACCTTTAATTCCATCCTCATCGTAATAATGAACGGCCATACCATATATCTCAGCGTCCGTAAACCCGTTACAACCTGACTTGTGTACAGTACTTAGAATATAATTGCAACATTCATCAATGCTTTTATTAGCCTTAGCATATGACACAGCAAACAGCTCATCTTCTTTTGCACGTTGCTCCAAGTATTCCTGTATTGCTTTCTTAAATTCCTGTGACGATTTCATATATTTCAATTTTATAGTTACCAGCCTTATAATGTCGGTTCCCGACAACCCTCCGGGCTGTATAGGACAAGTTGCCGTAAAATGTTAAATTCTCATCTTTTAAAATATAACCAACTGATTATAAACAAGTTATTCACGCACCATAAGGTGCTTTTTGCAAAACCACATAAACAATTGATTATCAACTATTTACAAATTCTTACAAATGGGCATAAATATCCCTGTCTGATAACCGGCCAGAAGTTTATCCTTGAATTCAAGCTCCAACTCACCAATTATCTCCACATATTTCTCACGTTCCTCGGGCCAATTACGAATAAAGACACGTATTGTCTCCCATTGTTTTTTGGTCAGTTTCCTATCCATATAGAGCTGCTTGTAGCGTTCTTTATAACGGGTCACTCCGATCCGGTATATCTCCCTGGCACGGTCAAGCTGGGAAATCTTTATCCCCTTCGCAGCAGACAATTCCCTGACAAAGCGTATCTCCGACCAATCTTTATAAAAAATACGTCCCATTTTATTCAAGAATAAATTATCTGTGAATTCCATCATCGGAACAGACTGATGCTTATATATCGTTTCTATGCGCAGTATATTGGCCCCTACATTTCGCCCTTTCCCACCAGCCTCAAAGGTCTTATCATAAACCTTTAAAACCTTGCGGAAATACTTGCTTTTTTCCGTAGTCTGCTGCTTGAATGCCGAATAGTTCGCATCATTCCAAAGGTATTTTCCAGAAACCTCGTACATCTGCTTTATGTATGAATCCGCAGGGAGGGACATCTTCATTGTAATTCCGATCTCATAGTATGTCACCACTGCATTCTCCATTCTCACACATAGTCTCAATAAAACCTCCTTAATTGTCCTTACCGCCATTGCAAAGGTTATCGGACGGCTGTTATCCAGCTTCCCATACTTCCCTTTAAAATAGAGCTTGCAAATAGAACAGGCGCACCGCAACCTATTCCCACGTAACTCAATAAAACAACCGTCAAAGTTTGCATATGCCGTCGATTTGTAATAGACCTCATCCCCTTCCGTACATTGCTCAAGGTAATTCCGAAGTATAATCGTATCAATATCAGATGTATCAACCGTTGCCTTTATGACCACTTTATCAAACATAATGCCGCCTGTCCTTCATTCCACATAATGTATCTTGTATCCTATAGCCTGTTGGGTCTCTATGACAAAATTTGCGATCTCCCCGGTATCAACCAGCAATTTTATTGCCACGAGACCCTCTGTTTTTGGCTTTTGAAACAACAGCGAACATGGTTTGTCATACTGTACCCAGTGATAAAGGAATTCGGCCAAAAGAGAATCCTGTATCTGGATGATCAACTTTTCGGGTTTCATCACTTCACCACAAATATTACCGGAGTCCGGTCCGGACGTAAATGTCCCATACAGAATGCCGCCATTCGGCAATGCTTTGCCCCAAAGCTGTTTTGAAATGTACACCCTTTACATCCTTCGGTAGAAGGCAGCACCTTGATCCTTTTATCTTCTGGATACTCCATGGTAGGACCACCCACCCTGAGCCATCTGAAATTTTCCTCATTCATATCATTTATCTTTTATATTTGTCACCATAATGGAATTTTATATCATTCACTCCCGGAATACACCCTAACATGTCCCTACTGAAAATGGCCCAATGCAAATCTTTCAACGCATCCGACGGCAGGACAACCTGTACCCCTTGATTTCCTTGATACGGCTTCATGCTAATCTCGACAGTCTTTGCCACCTGGTCAGGACCACAATAATATACACCGTACCGTATTTCCCCCTGTTTCCGCTCATACATCTTACTTGTAATAAGCGGATCTGTACGTATCAGCTTAGTACCCAATTTCCTAAACATCTCGTACGCTTCTTTGAAAGAAGCTGCGTAGTATGTTTTTTGACAATAATCATAAAAAC
>OKUA01000313.1_pt1 | contig 39153 bp, 29 predicted proteins | sample 1606501 | NCBI WGS metagenome assembly OKUA01 (sample SAMEA3879608, study PRJEB24766) | human gut metagenome | biome: human-associated habitat; feature: feces | place: USA | collected 1985/1987
GAAGTGACAACGTGACCAAAGGCTCGGAGCGCGCGCCCAACCGCAGCCTGTTTTACGCTTTGGGCTACACCCCGGAAGAGCTGGACCGCCCCCTCATCGGCGTGGTGAGCGCCTACAGCGAGATCGTCCCCGGCCACATGAATCTGGATAAGGTCGCCGAGGCCGTCAAGGCCGGTGTCCAGATGGCAGGCGGCACCCCCATCCTCATCCCGGCCATCGGCGTCTGCGACGGCATCGCCATGGGCCATGTGGGCATGAAGTACAGCCTCGCCTCCCGCGAGCTGATCTGCGACAGCGTGGAGACCATGCTGATGGCCCATCAGCTGGACGGTCTGGTGCTGGTGCCCAACTGCGATAAGATCGTCCCCGGCATGGTCATGGCCGCCGTCCGGATGGATGTGCCCGCCGTGGTCTGCTCCGGCGGCCCCATGCTGGCCGGCACCTACGGCGGCGAGGAGGTCAGCCTCTCCAAGATGTTCGAGGCCGTCGGTGCCTATAAGGCCGGCATGATCTCCGACGAGCAGCTGGAAGACTGCACCTGCAACTGCTGCCCCAGCTGCGGCAGCTGCTCCGGTATGTACACCGCCAACAGCATGAACTGCCTGTGCGAGGCCATCGGCATCGCCCTGCCCGGCAACGGCACCATCCCCGCCGTCTACTCCAAGCGCCTCCAGCTGGCAAAGCACGCCGGTATGGCCATCATGGAGATGGTGAAGAAGGGCATCACCGCCCGCCAGATCATCAACGAGCGCTCCATCCGCAACGCGCTGACCTGCGATATGGCGCTGGGCTGCTCCACCAACACCGTCCTCCACCTGCTGGCCATCGCCTACGAGGCCGGTGTGCCCATCGACCTGAAGCTCTTCAATGAGATCAGCGCCAAGACCCCGAACCTCTGCCATCTGGCTCCCGCAGGCCCCACCCATATGCCCGACCTCTACGCCGCTGGCGGCATCCCCGCCGTGCAGGCTGAGCTGGCCAAGAAGGGCCTGCTGGACCTCGATGTCCCCACCGTCACCGGCAAGACCCTCGGGGAGAACATCAAGGGTGCTCATATCCTGAACGACAAGGCCATCCGTCCCATCGAGGATCCGTATTCCCCGACCGGCGGCCTGCAGATCCTCTGGGGCAACATCGCCCCCGACGGCTGCGTCGTCAAGCGCAGCGCCGTCGCCCCCGAGATGCAGGAGCACTCCGGCCCGGCCCGCGTCTTCAACAGCGAGGAAACGGCCATCGCCGCCATCTATGCGGGCAAGATCGTCCCGGGCGACGTGGTGGTCATCCGCTACGAAGGCCCCAAGGGCGGCCCCGGTATGCGTGAGATGCTGAACCCCACCTCCGCGCTGGCCGGCATGAAGCTGGACAAGACCGTGGCCCTCATCACCGACGGCCGCTTCTCCGGCGCTTCCCGCGGCGCGGCCATCGGCCACGTCAGCCCGGAGGCCGCTTCCGGCGGCCCCATCGGCCTCATCGAGGAGGGCGATACCATCCACATCGACATCCCCAACGCCAGCATCACGCTGGAGGTTTCGGACGAAGTGCTGGCCGAGCGCAAGGCCAAGTACGTCGCCCCCGAACCCAACATCAAGACCGGCTGGCTGTCCCGCTACGCCCGCATGGTCACCAGTGCAAACCTCGGCGCAGTGCTGAAGTAAGCACGCCGTAGAACCAGACAGCTACAGAAAAAGCGCCCTGCCGATGACCCGGCAGGGCGCTTTGGTCTGCTATGATATTCCAGCTTATTTGGTGCCGTAGATACGGTCGCCTGCGTCGCCCAGACCGGGGACGATGTAGCCGTTCTCGTTCAGGTGGTCGTCCTGTGCGCCGAGGTAGATGTCCACATCGGGGTGTGCCTCGTGCAGGGCCTTGATGCCTTCGGGAGCAGCGATGAGGCCGATGAACTTGATGCGCTTTGCGCCGTGCTTCTTGATCTGGGTGATGGCGTCGATGGCGCTGCCGCCGGTAGCCAGCATGGGATCCAGCACCAGAACGTCACGCTCGGCGATATCCTGCGGCAGCTTGCAGAAGTACTCCACGGGCTGCAGGGTGGTCTCGTCGCGGTAGAGGCCGATGAAGCCCACCTTTGCAGCGGGCAGCAGGGTCAGCATACCGTCCAGCATGCCCATGCCGGCGCGGAGGATGGGCACCAGAGCCAGCTTGCGGCCTGCGAGGACCTTGGTCTTTGCCATTGTGATGGGCGTCTCGATCTCCACCTCTTCCAGAGGCAGGTCACGGGTAGCCTCGTAGCACAGCAGGGTTGCGATCTCGCCCACGAGGTCACGGAACTCCTTGGTGCCGGTCTGCTTGTTGCGCAGAATGCTCAGTTTGTGCTGCAGCAGCGGATGCTCAACGATCATAGGGGTCATAATACACGCTCCTTATATTGTGAATAAAAATATGGAACACGAAGGGATAACCTCTCAGTCTCGCTCGCGCTCGACAAGGCCGGGACGGAGAGGTTAACGGTTTTCAATGGCCATCAGCTTGGCGATGCGCTTTTCGTGGCGGCCGCCCTCGAACTCGGTGTTGAGGAAGAGATCCACCAGCTGGCAGGCGAGGCCGGGGCCGACGACGCGGCCGCCCATGCACAGGGCGTTGGCGTCGTTGTGGCGGCGGGTATACTCACAGCTGAAGCTGTCAGAGCAGCAGCAGGCGCGGATGCCCTTGACCTTGTTGGCCGCCATGCTGATGCCCACGCCGGTGCCGCAGAAGAGCAGCGCCTTGCTGCACTGGCCGCTCACCACAGCGTCGCAGGCGGGCAGGGCCATGTCGGGGTAGTCCACGCTGGCGGTGCTGTGGGTGCCGAAATCGATGTATTCCAGCCCCAGCTCGTCCAGATGTGCCTTGACGGCCTCTTTCAGTTCAAATCCGCCGTGGTCGGCGGCAAGTGCGATGGGTTTTGCCATTGGTGTCAATCCTTTCCCTTTGCAGTATCTTCGGGTGTTTCGGTACGGGCGGCCTCTGCGGCCAGACGCTCGGCCCGCTCCCGCTCGGCCTGACTCAGCCGGTGGTAGTCCGGCAGCAGGGCCTCGGGCAGGACGGCTTCGCCCCGCTGGGCCATCTGCTTTGCCACATAGGCCACCGCAGCGGCGCGGCCATTGCGGAGGGCCGGGGGCACACAGAGCACGCCCGGGACGCCGCTGTATTTATTATAGCACAGAGCCGCGCCATCACCAACAAAAAACAGGGGCTTTTTGCAATTTTCTACGAACTCTGCAAGGTCTGCTACGGCCCGGGCGTCGTCGTCCAGCAGGCGCTCATGGGTCTCGAGGTCAAAGGCGGCGCTGTACACCTGCGCGCGGCGGGCGTCCAGTGCACAGAGCACGGTGCCGCTGCCGGTGTGGGCCGCTGCCAGCGCTTCCAGCGTGGACACCGGGGCGCAGAGGGTCTCCCGGGGGAAGGCCAGCCCCTTGACCGCCGCCAGCCCGATGCGCAGCCCGGTGAAGCTGCCGGGGCCTGCATTGACGCCGTAGAGGTCGATGTCTCCGCAGCCCATGCCGCAGAGGCTGAGGCAATGATCGACGAGGGGCATCAGAGTCTCGCTGTGGGTCATGCCCGCGTCGAGATAGCATTCGTAGAGCAGGCGGTCATCCTGCAGCAGGGCCACGCCCAGCGTCTTGCCCGCCGTATCCACGGCTAAGATGTTCATACTTCTGCCCCCTCGATGGTGATGCGGCGGGTGGTGTCGTCCACACGCTTGATGTTGATGCGGATGGGGTCTTCCAGTGCCAGCAGGTCGGCGAAGTTCTCGCTCCACTCTGCCGCCACCACAGCGCCCTCATCCAGATAGTCGTAGAAACCGGCCGCGCACAGGTCGTTCTCCGTAGAGATGCGGTACAGGTCAAAGTGCGCGAAGGGCCGCGGCCCGCGGTAATAATTCACGATGGCGAAGGTGGGGCTGCTGACCGGGTCGGTACAGCCGAGGCCTTTGGCCAGACCCTCACAGAAGGCCGTCTTGCCCGCGCCAAGCCCGCCGGTGAAGGCGATGAGCGCGCCGGGTGCAAGATGCTGTGCCAGCCGCTCGCCCAGCGCCACCGTCTCCTCGCGGGAGTGGGTGATAAATTCAGACATGGGTATCCTACCTCATATGTTCCGATGTAAAAAGGGATGGCATATCACTGCCATCCCTTAGTATAAACGATTTTCATCAAAAGTGCAACGCTCAGGCGGCACGATCCAGAACTTCTCCGATGATGTCGTCTACGGTGATCTCGTCCGCACGCTGGGCCAATGAGTAGTTGGACGGCACGTTCAGGCGGGCGTTCGGGTCGCCGTAGAGCACCAGATAGGCCGCTGCGGCGTGGGGGCGGCGGCCGCCCTGCTCGGTGTACCAGATGATGTCGTTCTCGCCGTAGGTGTCCTTGGCGTGGGTCACGGCCCCGCCGATGGTCATTCCCATGCCGAGATGGTTGACGGTGTCCCAGAGCATACTGCGGGAGTAGACAGTATAGACGTTGTTCACATAGCCCAGCACGGCCCGTGCGCCTCCGGCCAGCAGAGCCTCGGCCATCGACTCGTCCACGCTGCCCGTGACGCCCAGAAACTCGCAGGTCTCGGAGTAGACGATGGTGCTGCTGAGCTGGCCAGCGCGGTAAGCATTGCGGAAGAAATCCGCTGTGGCGCAGTAGAGGCCGTTCATCTTGATGACCCGGTGGGACAGCAGCTCGAAGCTGTAGACGATGTCCTTATAAAATGTGGACTCCTCCGTCAGCAGGATGATGGGCTCGGTGCGGGTGCGCTTCCAGAGGGCGCCGTAGCTGTAGGTGTAATAGGCACCGTGGGCGCTCAGGATGCACAGGTCGTACCGGTCCATCCGGCGCAGGTCGGCCAGCGTCACCCGGGTGTTCATGGTCGTGCGGATGCCCATGCCCTCCCAGAAGCCCTGCATATAGGAATAATAGGGGAAGCGGGAGCTGTTCACCGTGTTGTCAAAGGCGTAGTAAATGGCAGCGCGGCCAATGGTGTCGGGCAGGGCGTTTTCGTCGCTCTGCCGGGCGTTCTGCCGGGCCGCTGCAGCCTCCCGGACGTCCTCCGTCAGGGGCATCTCCGCACAGGGGGAGGCCTCGGCGAGGCCGCGCGGGGGGCGCAGGCCGTTCTCCCCGGCGTCAAGGGTCATCTCCTCCAGCTCGTCGGCGGGGGTGAACAGGATGCCGCCCAGCACGCCGCAGCTGTAGGTGAAGCTGACGATGCCGTTCTCCTCATCGGTGCGGATGGAGCTGCGCCGCACCAGCCCTTTCCGGGCCAGCCCGTCCAGCTCATCCAGAGCCGCAGCGCGCCGCTGCTCCCGGGACATCTGCTCGTATTCTTCGCTGTCGGTCAGGGCTGTGACAGCGGCGTCCGCCTGCTGCATCTGGGCGGCATCGGCGGCGGTGAGGGTGGTCTTTGCCTCAGCCTGTGCCTCGTCCGTCCCCTCGGCTGCCCACGCAGCAGGGGCCAGAACGGCCGTCAGCACCAGTGCCAGTGCGCAGACCGCGCACAAAAATCGATGGCGTTGTTCCTTCATATATAATATTTGTTCCTCCAAGAACGCCGGACAGCGGCCATCTGCCGCCCCGGTATGTCTCATTGTAGAGGCCCGGTCTGCCTTTGTCAAGCGTTCTGCGCCGATTTTGCAAAGCTGTCACAACCGGCCATCTTGCGCCCCCTCTCTGCCTGCTGTATAATAAAGCAGAGGGATATTGCGCCCGGCTGTGAGGCGGGGCTTTTGAGATACCAGAAAGGTGGTGCTTTTTTGGAAAGCATTCAGCGATATTGGAAGCGGACGGACAAGGTCTATCTCCTGCTCTGCCTGTTCAGCAGCGGGATGGCCGTGTTGGCACTGGCATCGTGGGCCGCAAAGCAGGGAAACGGCTTCGCCGTGGATGGTCTGACCGGCCAGATCACCGGCGTCGGCGACTACCGCCGGGCCATGGTGCAGGCGGGCGCGGCCGCCATCGGCATCGTGGTGGCCATCCTCCTGTCCAACATCGACTACCGCAGCCTCGTCAACGTCTGGCCCGTCCATGTGGCCCTTACGTGGGGCCTCGTGCTGCCCACGCTGGTCATCCGCAACGTGAGCATCGGCCCGCTGACCATCGGCTACAACGCAGGCGACACCGACAACTACTCGTGGTATAAGCTGGGCGGCTTCACCTTCCAGCCCACCGAGCTGGCGAAGATCAGCTTCATCCTCACCTTTGCCATGCACCTGAACAACGTCCGCAGCCGGCTCAACGAGCCGAAGGAGCTGGGCAAGCTGCTGCTCCACCTCTTTGTGCCCATCGCCATCATCCACATTCAGGGCGATGACGGTACGGCCATCATCTACGGCATCATCGGCTGCTGTATGCTGTTTGCAGCCGGTCTGAGCTGGAAGTATATCGTCGGGGCGGCGTCCGCCCTCGCGGCGGCGATGGCCGTGGCCTTCGCCTTTTTCAGCGACAAGATCGGCAAAGGCTACCAGTGGTACCGCATCCTCGCGGTCATCGACCCCAACAATGAGACAGGCTGGGCACCCAGCGAGACGGTCTGGAAGAACATCATCTATCAGCAGCAGCGGGGCGAGATCGCCATCGGCTCGGGCGGCATCTTCGGCAACGGTTTTTTCGAGGGCCGCTACTACAGCGTCCCCAACGCCCACAACGACTTCATCCTTTGCTGGATCGGCAACGCGGCGGGCTTCGTAGGCTGCTGCGTGGTGCTGGGCGTCCTGCTGGCCATCATCATCAAGACCTTCGCCACCGGCGCAGGCAGCGAGGATATGCTGGGTTCCTTCATCTGCGCGGGCATCGGCGGCGCGTTCATGGCCCAGATCTTCGTCAATGTGGGGATGAACCTTCGGGTCCTGCCCGTCATCGGTGTTACTCTGCCCTTCTACTCGGCGGGCGGCAGCTCGGTGCTCATGCTGTATATCTGCGTGGGTCTGGTGCTGTCGGTGTATATGCACAACACGAAAAAGCTGTTTGGGTAACGCATCTCGCAAAAAAAGCAGGCGCTGGTTCACAGTGCCTGCTTTTTCGCGCCCTTATCGCCCCGGAAGCCTTGTAATACGACGAAAGTCGTGATAAAATGTTCGGGTATTTTATCTATATTTCTTGACTTTTCCAGGAGGTCTCCATGAAGCGTAACTCTCTTTCTAAGCGGCTGCGCCGCATCGCCTGCGCGCTGGCGGCACTGGTCATCGCGCTGGCCGTCGCCGTGTTCGCCCTCTGGCACAACGAGCTGACGACCCTCGCCTCGTTCCAAAAGCTCTCCGACCGGGACGAAGCCCACCGCGACGGCGCGGTCTACCAGATCAACTTCTCGGGCGATTACTTCTTCGACGAGTTTCTGTCGCAGGGCGGCGCATCCAACGATGCGGAGCTGATCTCTTTCGTCACCCGGAGCATCACCAAAGGCATCATTCCCATGCACATCAAGACCAGCAGCATCGCCTGCTCGGCCTTTACGGCGGACACCCAGAGCGGCGGCCGGGTCTTTGGCCGCAACTACGATTTCTCGGCCACCAATACGGCCATCGTCTATACGGACCCCGGCGAGGGCCGTCATGCCTCCTACTCCACCATCGACCTGAGCTTCCTCGGCCTCGACGCGGACAAGGACGTGGAGACCATCGGCCAGAAGTTCCTGACCCTCGCGGCTCCCTATGTGCCGCTGGACGGCATCAACGACGCAGGTGTGGCCTGCGGCATCTTCATGTCCTATCAGGGCGAGGGCAAGGGCACGCCCACCGATACCCAGACCGACAGGCCCGACATCACCTCCACCACCCTGCTCCGCCTCATCCTCGACTATGCGGACTCGGTAGAGGACGCCGTGGCGCTGGCCCAGCAGTACGACCTTCATGACTCGGCCAGCAGCTGCTTCCATTATATGGTCGCCGACTCCACCGGCCGCAGCGCCATCCTCGAGTGGGTGGGCACCGACGCAGACCACGACGCCGACGGCGCACAGCGCCAGCTGAACGTCCTCTGGAACGACACCGACGCCCTCTCGGATTCCGCCGACTGGCAGGTCGTGACCAACTTCATCAAGACCCCCGGCTACTACGACGGCACGACCGCAGAGATGAAGGGCCTCGACCGCTACGAGCACCTCGCCGCAGCCCTGCGGGAGACGGACGGCATCGTAGCGGACAAGGACGCCGCAATGGACCTGCTGGCCTCGGTGGGACGCCGCACCTGGAACAACGACGACTCCAACAGCAACACCGTCCACAGCGTGGTCTACGACCTCACCGACAAGTCCGTCCTCTGGGTGGGCAACGAGCATTACGGCGAGGAGGCCTACACCTTCGAGTTCCAGCTGGGCAGATAAAGAGCCGCTTATCGGCGGCGCTTTAAGATCTCGTCCAGAATGGCGTCTGCCACATCGTCCTTGCTCATCAGGGGCAGCTCCCGTGCGCCGTCCGGGGTGATGAAGGTGACGACGTTGGTGTCCACGCCGAAGCCGGCACCGGCCACCTTCAGGTTGTTGGCCACCACCATGTCGAGGTTCTTCTTCTCGAGCTTGGCCGAGGAGTTGGCCAGCATATCCCGCGTCTCCATCGAGAAGCCGCAGAGGAACTGTCCCTTCTTTTTGGGGCCGATGGTGCCGAGGATGTCGGGCGTCCGCTCCACGGCGATGGAGAGGTCGCCGTCCTTCTTCTTGATCTTGTCGTCGGCCACGGCGGCGGGACGGTAGTCGGCCACAGCAGCGGCCATGACCAGCACGTCCATCTCGTCAAAGCGGCTCGTCACGGCCTCGTACATCTGCTGGGCCGTCGTGATGGGCACATCCTCCGTGAACCGCACCGGCTGCAGGGCCGTGGGGCCGTGGATGAGGGTGACGGCTGCGCCCCGCATCGCGGCGGCGCGGGCCACGGCGTAGCCCATCTTGCCGGTGGAGTGATTGGTCAGGTAGCGCACAGGGTCCAGCGGCTCCTGCGTGGGTCCGGCGGTGACGGCGATGCGCAGACCGGCCAGATCCTTCGGCTTTGCAATGGCCCGGAAGATATAGTCCAGCAGGACGTCCTCCTTCGGCAGGCGGCCGCTGCCCACATCCTTGCAGGCCAGCACGCCGCTCTCGGAGGGGATGACCGTGAAGCCGTAGCGCTCCAGCGTGGAGATGTTGTCCTGCGTGATGGGATTCTCCAGCATCCCGGTGTTCATGGCGGGGGAGACCAGCTTTGGGCACTTCGCAGCCAGCACCACAGTGGTGAGCATATCGTCGGCGATGCCGTGGGCCATCTTGGCGATGACGTTGGCCGTGGCCGGGGCCACGAGGATGACGTCGGCCTTCTTTGCCAGCGAGATGTGGGTGACTTCGAACTTGAAATCACGGTCAAAGGTGTCCACCATGCACTTGTGGCCCGTCAGGGTCTCGAACGTGATGGGGGTGATGAACTGGGTGGCGTTTTTGGTCATGATGACCTCCACGTCGGCCCCCAGCTTGCGCAGTGCGCTGGCCACGTTGGCCATTTTATAGGCGGCGATGCCGCCGCTGACGCCCAAAAGGACGCATTTTCCCTTCAGATCCATCCAGATGCCTCCTATAAACAGGGATGATATAGCTACAGTATAATGCAAAAACGCTCAGAGCACAACAAAATCTTTGGTTGGGGTTGTATCTTGGCTCAAAATGCGGTAAAATACAGCTTGACTTATCAATAGAAAACCTCTCCGTCGGCGCAGACGTATGCAGGCCTCTCCCAAAGGGGGAGCCTTTCAGGGAGAGGTTCGACCCTACGAGGAACTGAATTATGATTTTAGCCATTGATATAGGCAACACCACCGTCGCCCTTGGGGGCATCCGGGACGGACGTGTATGCTTTGTGGCCCACATGGACACGGTGCGCACCCGCACGGCGGCGGAGTACCGCGCCGAGATGGAAAAGGTGTTCGCCCACCGGAGGCATCCGGAAAAGCCCATCCGCTTCGAGGGCGCTGTCCTCACCAGCGTCGTCCCCCAGATCACGGGGGCGCTGGCCGAGTGCGCCCGCTACTACACCGGCAAAAAGCCGGTCATCGTTTCGCCCGACATCCGCACCGGACTGACGATGGGGGTGCCCGACCCCCACGCCGTCGGCAAGGACCGCCTCGTGGATGCGGCCTACGCGGCGGCGAACTTCCCGCTGCCGGTGGTCACGGTAGACCTCGGCACCGCCACCACCTTCAACGTGGTGGATGAGGATAAGGTCTTCCGGGGCGGCGTCATCTGCCCCGGCCTTTCCACCGGTCTGCGGGCGCTGGGGGAGAGGTGCGCCCAGCTGCCACAGGTGCATCTTTCGTCCCCCAAAAGCGCCATCGGCGTCGATACCGAGAAGTGTATGCTCTCCGGCTCGGTGCTGGGTGCGGCTGTCCTGCTGGACGGCATTACCCAGCGCATCGAGGAGGAGCTGGGCCGTCCGGTCACGCTGGTGGTCACAGGCGGTCTGGCAAAGTACGTCATCCCCCTCTGCCGCCACCCGCTCACCTACGACCCTGAGCTGCTGCTGAAGGGGCTGGCCCTCTTGTATCAGCTCAATGCCCCTCAGCATGAGCACCGCCATGAGCCGCGGAACGAGGGAGAGCACCGTCGTCCCGGCCCCCGCCCGGCGGGACGCCGCCCCCACAGCGGAAGCAGCCCCCGCCGTCATGGCCGCAGCGGCCGCCGTCCCCGCCGGGACGATGAGGCCAAGGCGGGCTAAGACTGAAAAGGAGAAACCTTATGATGAAATTAGGCATTCTCGGCGCAGGCATGATCGTCCGGGAGTTCCTGCCTTGGCTCACAGGGCCGGAAAGCCCCTTCAAGGTCGAGGCCCTCTGCAGCACTGAGCGGAGCGCTGAGGAGGCGCAGGCCCTCTGTGGTCAGTACGGCGTGGCCCGCCACACCACCCGCTACGACGAACTGCTGAGCTGGGTAGACGTGGTGTATATCGCCGTGCCGAATGTCCTGCACGTAAAATACACCCGTGCCGCCCTCGAGGCCGGACGCCATGTGATCGTGGAAAAGCCGATGGCCCCCACGGCGGCGCAGGCCGAAGAGCTGGCCGAGCTGGCCCGGAGCAAAAAGCTCTTCCTCTTCGAGGCCGTCACCACCCAGTATCAGGACAACTACGCCAAGCTCCGTGAGATGCTGCCCAAGGTGGGCGCTGTCACCATGGTGCAGTGCAATTTCAGCCAGTATTCCAGCCGGTATGACGATTTCTGCATCGGCAGGGTCTGGCCGTCCTTCGACCCGGCCTGTGCCGGCGGCGCGCTGATGGACCTCGGCGTCTACAACGTCAGCTATGTGGTGGGCCTTTTCGGCGCACCCAACAAAGTCCACTACGCGGCCAACATCGCCCGCGGCATCGACACCAGCGGCGTGCTGACGATGGAGTATCGCAGCTTCAAGGCCGTGAGCATCAACGCCAAGGACAGCAGCTCTCCGGCCCGGTACATCATTCAGGGCACCAAGGGCTATCTGCTCCAGAAATCCACCGCCAACTTCTGCGGCGGCGTCACCTTCCACCCCTATAAGGGCAGGGAAGAGCATTTCAACCTCAGCGCAGGCCGCCCCCGGCAGGCGGCAGAGTTCCATGCCATCGCCCGCGCCATCGAGAGCGGGGATCAGGAGCTGTGCAGCCGGATGCTGGACACCTCGGTGGCCGTCAGCCGTGTGCTGGAGACGGCCCGCCGCGACGCGGGCATCCGCTTCCCCAGCGAATTTTGATGCTATCCCCGGGAGTTCCCTGACACAACGACCGGTATATTTTAGATTCGATTCAACAAAAGACCCCGTGTAATTCACGGGCAGGTTTGCGCCGTATCCGATAGTTAAGGCGGAACGGCAGCAAGGAGGAAAACTGAATTATGAAAAACAACGATCTTCGCACCCTCACCCGGCTGGCACTGCTGGTCGCCATTGAGCTGGTCATGAAGGCCATCGGCCTCGGCAGTGTGCCCGTAGGCCCGCTTTACATGAGCTTTTTGACCCTGCCGATCGCTGTGGGTGCCATCACCATGGGTCCCGCAGCAGGTGCCATCCTCGGCGGCGTGTTCGGTGCAGTCAGCTTCTATGACGCTGTCACCGGCGCCTCTGCCATGACCGGCGCGCTGTTTCAGGTCAGCCCCGTCAACACCTTCATCCTCTGCGTGGGTATGCGTGTGCTGATGGGCGTGTGCGTCGGCCTCATCTTCAACGCCATCAAGGGCCTCGACAAGGCCGGTACCTGGAGCTACCTGATCAGCGCCATGTGCGCCCCGGCCCTCAACACCCTGTTCTTCATGGGCTACATCGTGCTGGCCTTCTACAGCTGCGATTACGTCCAGAACCTCGTGTCGGTCAAGGGCGCAGCCAACCCCCTGATGTTCGTCGTCCTGCTGGTCGGCGTGCAGGGCGTGGCCGAGTTCCTCGTGTCCGGCATTCTGGGCGGCATCGTCGCCCGTGCCGTTCGCAAGTTCCTGAAGTAACAGGCGGTGTCGGTCAGGGACGTCCGCTGATATAAAGTTTACAAGCCCCTCTCCCGGCAAAAATGCTGAGAGAGGGGCTTTTCTGTTGATTTTAGCCTACCAGTGCGGTATACTTATTCTACTTCAGTCAAAAGAAGGAGGCGGCAAAAATGCCCATCGGGCCGAGCAGACCCTTGCATCTAACAAAGCCGGAGTCCATCGACATCCGGCAGGCCGCGCGATATTTCGGCGCGCGGGGTGAGGCCGACAGCGCCACCCTCGCTCTTCTGGAACGGTGCGCTGCACCCCTTCTCGCCGCCGCCACCCCCCGGGCCGTCTGGCTTGAGGCCGATGTGGAGAGCCTCGCGCAGGTCGGCATCCTGAAGGGGGAGGACATCTTCCGCCACCTTGAGGGGTGCCGGGAGGCCCTGCTTCTGGCCGTGACCCTCGGCCCGGGCGCAGACAGCCAGATCCGCCGCGCCGGAGTGGGGGATATTGCTGCCGGTGTGGCCTCGGATGCCCTCGGTTCGGCGCTGGCCGAACAGGCCGCAGACGCCGCCGAGGCCGAGCTGCGGCAGTGGGCCGCAGGGCAGGACAGGTATCTCACGGGCCGCTTCTCGCCGGGCTATGGCGACTGGCCCATCGGGGTGCAGCCGCTGGTGGCGGCGGCGCTGGATACCGCCCGCCGAGTCGGGCTTTGCGTGACCGAAAACGACCTTATGACGCCCCGCAAGAGCGTGACCGCTCTGCTGGGGCTGAGCGACCACCCGGTGAAGGGACATCTCGCCGGGTGCGGCCACTGCGTGCTGAACACGCGGTGCGAATACAGAAAGAGGGGCAAGACCTGTGCAAGCGAATGAACTGTTTACCCAGCCCAACACCATCCTTCTGGACGGCGGTATGGGCACCATGCTGCAGGCGGCGGGCCTGAAGCTGGGGGCACGGCCCGAGGAGCTGAACATCACCGACCCGCAGCTCATCGAGAGCATCCACAGCCGCTACGCCGCCGCCGGAAGCCGCATCATCAACGCCAACACCTTCGGCGCGTCGGCCCACAAGCTGGCGGGCAGCGAGTACACGCTGGAAGAGATCATTGCGGCGGGCATCGCCAACTGCAAGCGGGCCTGCGCCCCCTACGGCGCACTGGCGGCGCTGGACGTCGGCCCGCTGGGCGAGCTGCTGGAACCCAACGGCACGCTGGCCTTTGAGGACGCCGTGGCCGAGTATGGCCGCATCGTCCGGGCCGGTGCGGCTGCCGGGGCCGACCTCGTCTTCTTCGAGACCTTCACCGACCTCTACGAGCTGAAGGCCGCCCTGCTGGCCGCGAAAGAGAACTGCACGCTGCCCATCCTCGCCAGCATGAGCTTTGAGGCGGGCGGGCGCACCTTTACCGGCTGCACCGTCGAAAGCTTCGCCGTCACAGCCCGGGGCCTCGGCGCAGATGCCGTGGGCATCAACTGCTCCCTCGGCCCGAAGGAGATCTTCCCGATGGCGAAGCGTCTGGCCGAGGCCCTGCCCGGCGATTTCCCGGTCTTCGTCAAGCCCAACGCGGGCCTGCCCCGGGCCGACGGCAGCGGCTACGACATCACCCCCCAGCTCTTTGCCATGGAGATGAAGCCCTACCGGGAGCTGCACCTGTTTGCCGCCGGCGGCTGCTGCGGCACCACCCCGGAGTTCATCAAGCTGCTCAACGGCACCTTTGCAGGCTGCACCCCGGGGCGTCCCGCGCACCGGATGCCCTCAGTGCTGTGCACCCCGGTGGACACCGTTACGGTGGACGGCATCACGGTGGTGGGCGAGCGTATCAACCCCACCGGCAAAAAGCGCTTCCAGCAGGCACTGCGGGAGGGCGACATGAACTATGTGCTGGAACAGGCCGTCAGTCAGGCAGAAGCCGGAGCACAGGTTCTGGACGTGAATGTGGGCGCACCCGGCGTGGATGAGCCGGTGCTGATGGAGCAGGTGGTCAAGGCACTGCAAAGCGTGACCAGCCTGCCCCTGCAGCTGGATTCCTCCAACGTGGAAGCGCTGGCGCGGGGTCTGCGGGTGTACAACGGCAAGCCCATCGTCAACTCCACCAACGGCGAGCCGGAAAAGCTTGCCGCCATCCTGCCGCTGTGCAAAAAGTACGGAGCCGCCATCGTGGGGCTTGCCATCGACGAAAAAGGCATCCAGCCCAAGGCCGCAGACCGCGTGGCCATTGCCCGCCGCATCACCGAAGCGGCACTGGCAGCGGGCATCCCCCGGGAGGATATCTACATCGACTGCCTTACCCTGACCGCCAGCGCCCAGCAGGAGGATGTGCTTGCCACGGTGCAGGCGCTGGAAGCCTGCAAAAAGGAGCTGGGAGTGCGCACCGTGCTGGGCGTGTCCAACATCAGCTTTGGTCTGCCCTGCCGCACCTACCTGAACACCACCTTCCTGACCATGGCGATGTACGCCGGGCTGGACCTTGCCATCATGAACCCTTCCAGCGAGGAGATGATGGCGGCGGTGTACGCCTACAACGTGCTGACCAACCGGGACAGACAGAGCACAAAGTACATTGCACGCTTTGCCGACCGTGTGCCCGCCAGCACCGCGCTGGCACAGGCTGCAAAGGCCGCGCCTGCCGCCAGTGCTGCCGAAACAGAGCTTACCGGCCCCTACGCCGCCCTGATGAAAGCGGTGGAAAAGGGCTTGAAGGGTGACGCCGCCGCCCATACCCGCGCCCTGCTGGCGGAAAAGCAGCCGCTGGAGGTGGTGGACGAAGCCTTGATCCCCGCTTTGGACATCGTAGGTGCCAAGTACGAAAAAGGCACCCTGTTCCTGCCGCAGCTGCTGCAGGCCGCCAGCGCCGCCCAGAGCGCCTTTGAGGAGATCAAGACCGCCATTGCCCAAAAGGGCGAAGGAAGCGCCAGCAAGGGACGCATCGTCCTTGCCACCGTCAAGGGCGATGTGCACGACATCGGCAAAAACATCGTCCGGGTCATTCTGGAAAACTACGGCTTTGAGGTGCTGGACCTTGGCCGGGACGTGCCGGTGGAGACGGTGGTGGACACCGTGCGGGAAAAGGACGTGCATCTGGTAGGGCTTTCCGCCCTGATGACCACCACCCTGAAAAGCATGGAGGAGACCATCGCCGCCCTGCGCGCCGCGCAGCTGGACTGCAAGATCATGGTGGGCGGTGCCGTGCTGACCCCGGAATACGCCGAGAAGATCGGCGCGGACTGGTACGCCAAGGACGCCAAGCGCAGCGCCGACATCGCCAAGGAGTTCTTTGGTGTGTAACGCGGAATAGTAGGAGCACAAAAATCCCCCTGCAGGCACTTAAAGGCTTGCAGGGGGATCTTTATTCTATGATTCGCAGCCTGTCCGCTGCTTTCCCGCTTACAGGATGCGTACCCGGATCACGGCGGGGATGCTGCTCAGTTTCTCGCTCAGGCGGGCATCCACGGCACCGGTGGCGTCCAGCATGGTGTAGGCCATGTTCTTTTTGCTCTTGTTCACCATGTTTTCGATGTTCAGGCCGGCTTCGGTGGTCAGGGCGGTGATCTGGCTGATCATGCCCGGCTCATTCTTGTGGATGATGCAGATGCGCTTGCCGCCGGCGCGGGGCTGGTGCACCTCCGGCAGGTTGACCGAGTGGGCAATGTTGCCGTTGCGCAGGTAGTCGCTCAGCTCCTGCGCCGCCATGACGGCGCAGTTGTCCTCGGCTTCCGGGGTGGAAGCGCCAAGGTGCGGGGTGCACACGATGCCGGGATGGCCGAGAATGGCTTCGGAGGGGAAGTCGGTCATGTAGCCGGACACCTTGCCGTTGTCCATGGCTTCCAGCAGGGCGGCGGTGTTTACCAGCTCGCCGCGGGCGTAGTTCAGGATCTTGACGCCGTCCTTGCACAGGGCAAGGGTCTGGGCGTTGATGGTGTCCTTGGTGGTGGGCAGGTAGGGCACATGGATGGTGATGTAGTCGCACAGGGGCAGCATATCGTTCAGGTTTACGCAGTGGTGCACCTGACTGCTCAGGTTCCATGCGGCTTCAATGGAGATGTAGGGGTCGTAGCCGTAGACCTCCATGCCCAGCTCGATGGCGCAGTTTGCCACCCGGGAGCCGATGGCACCCAGACCGATGACGCCAAGGGTCTTGCCCTTGATCTCGTTGCCCACAAACTGCTTTTTGCCCTTTTCCACGCTCTTGGCCATGGCGGGGTCACCAGCCAATCCCTGACACCACTGGGCGGCGGCTGCCACGTTGCGGCTGCCCGCAATGAGCATCCCGACGACCAGCTCTGCCACGGCGTTGGCGTTGGCACCCGGGGTGTTGAACACCACGATGCCCTGCTCGCTGCAGCGCTCCAGCGGGATGTTGTTCACACCCGCACCGGCGCGGGCGATAGCCAGCAGGTTATCGTTGAAGGTGGTGTTCAAAAGGTCGGCGCTGCGCACCAGAATACCGTCCGGAGCATCGGCATCCACCGAGACATCGAACTGGTTCTTGGGCAGCTTTGCCAGACCCACCGGGCTGATGGCGTTGAGCGTTTTGATGGTGTACATATAAAAAACCTCGTTCCAGCTGTAAATTGTAAGCGTGCTCGCCCTCTCAGGCCGCTTCGCGTCCAGCTCTCCCAAAGGGAGAGCCCTTGGCATAAAGATGAAGTTTGCATGGACTGCCAAAGCCTCTCCCTTTGGGAGAGGTGGCATCACGAAAGTGATGACGGAGAGGGCGAGAATGCTGATCTTTATGCATTCTCTTTGCGGAACTTCTCCATGAAGTCCACCAGCTTGTCCACGCCCTCGGCAGGCATGGCGTTATAGATGGAAGCACGCATACCGCCTACCAGACGGTGGCCCTTCAGGTTCACAAAGCCCGCCTCGGCAGCCTCGGCGCAGAACTTTTTGTCCATGTCCGGGTTAGGGCTGGTGAAGGTGACGTTCATGGTGCTGCGGTAGCGGTGCTCCACAGGGTTCGTGAAGAACTCCTGCCCGTCCAGATAGTCATACAGTACCTTGGCCTTGGCTTCGTTGATCTTCTGCATATTGGCAAGACCGCCGATGTCGTTTTCCAGATACTTCAGCACCAGACCGGTCATGTAGATGCACCAGCACGGCGGGGTGTTGTACATACTGTCCTTCGCCAGCAGGGTGGTGTAGTTCATCATGGTGGGTACGTTGTCTGCGGCGTGACCCAGCAGGTCGTCCCGGATGATGGCAATGGCCATGCCGGCGGGGGCTACGTTCTTCTGCACGCCAAAGTAGATGCAGCCGTACTTGCTGACATCCACGGGCTTGGAAAGGATCATGGAGCTCATATCTGCCACCAGCGGCACACCCTCCACCTGCGGCAGCTCCACATACTGGGTGCCGAAGATGGTATTGTTCTGGCAGATGTGGATGTAGCTGGCATCCTTGTCGTAGTCAATGGCGTTTACATCCGGGATATAAGTGAAATTTTTATCCTTGCTGGATGCTACGATCTTGGCTTCACCGAACTTGGCGGCTTCCTTGGCAGCCAGACCCGAGAAGTTGCCGGACACGATATAGTCTGCCTTGCCGGTGGTCATAAAGTTCAGCGGCACCATGGCAAACTGCTGGGTAGCGCCGCCCTGAAAGAAGCCCACCTTGTAGTTATCGGGGATGTTCATTACCCGGCGCAGCGTGGCTTCAGTGTCCTTGATGATGGCGTCGAACCACTTGCTGCGGTGGCTCATCTCCATGACGCTCTGGCCGCTGTCGCCGTATTCCAGCAGCTCGGCCTGTGCCTGCCGCAGCACCTTTTCGGGCAGCATGCTGGGACCTGCGCTGAAGTTATATACTCGTGCCATAATGAACCTCTCCTTTTCCTGTGATGCGCCTATCACGCAGCACCGCCTGTTTTGCGGTGCGTCTGTTACTTTCCGTAGCCGTAGTATACCGGTTTTTCCATGCCGAAAACAAGAGCATCTTTGCACAAAGATATGGCCCCTGTACCCCGCCTGATGGCACAAAGCATACAAATGTACGCCGTGCAGGGACAAAATATGAGACAAATGTAAAAGACGTGTACTATCCTTTGGTTTCATGCGGATTTTCCACCCTTGCACCTTTAGCGAAAACGCGGTATACTGGGAACGCTAAGACAAATGTAAAAGAAAATCTCCTCGGTCAAAACCGGACGGTTTTGGCGGTGGTGGGAAGCGGGCTCGCCCTCTCAGGCGCTTACGCGCCAGCTCTCCCAAAGGGAGAGCCCTTGGCATGACGGCAAAGCTCCCGGTCAAACCATAAAGTGCCCGGTTTCGCCAGAGCCTCTCCCTTTGGGAGAGGTGGCACGGCGCAAGCCGTGACGGAGAGGGCGAGCCCGCTAAAAATAATATTTACGGAGGTACAACAGATGTACGGCTTACCGGATACCCTGCGGCCGCTTTCGGCGGCGGAAGAACAGGTGATGCTTGCGGTGTGGGCGTGCCCGGGCGCGGCGGCGCGGCGGGACATCAGCCAGAAACTCAAGGCCACCGGCTGGGCGGCGGCTACGGTGCTGAATTTTCTCTACCGGTTGGAGGAAAAAGGCTGGGTCAGGTCGGCAAAACAGGGCAACTGCAACGTGTATATGCCGCTGGTCACGCGGCGGGCTTACGGCGTGTACTGTATGCGGCAGCGGCTGGATACCCTGTTTGACGGCGACCTTGCCGCCGCCGTCCATGCGCTGGTAAGCGAGAGCGGCTGCTCTCAGAGCGCCTTGGAGCAGGCCATCCGGGTGCTGGAAGAAAAGCATCAGGAGACCGAGGAGTACGATTTGTACGACCCCTACGGTTGAATTGTTTTATATTTTTTTACAAAATGTTGGTTGACAGTGAAATATCCGTTCTGTAATATAAAAGCTATTGAAAAATGAGAAACTGATATGGACGAACAGGAAAGGAGCAGCCAGACACATGGATCATTTGCAGAATGTATTAAGCTACTTCGACCAGCAGCAGCCCCTTTGCGCAGAGCACGACCGCATCCCCAAGGACCTCTACCGGGAGTTCGGGGTCAAAGCCGGCCTGCGCGATGAGACCGGCAAGGGCGTGCTGGCAGGTCTGACCAACATCTCGGACATCCGGGCGTTCCAGTATGTGGACGGGGTCAAGCACCCGGCAGACGGTCAGCTGCTGTACCGCGGCTATGACGTAAAAGACCTCATCAACGGCAGCCGCGGCAGCCGCTTTGCCTTTGAGGAGGCGGGCTATCTGCTGCTGTTTGGCCAGCTGCCCACCCCGGAGCAGCTGGAACAGTTCTGTGCGGTGCTGGGCGAGTGCCGCACCATGCCCACCAACTTTACCCGCGATGTCATTATGAAGGCACCCAGCCACGATATCATGAACAGCATGGCGCGCAGCGTGCTGACGCTGGCTTCCTACGACCCCAAGGCGGCAGATTTAGATACCGCCAACGTGCTGCGCCAGAGCATCCAGCTGGCGGGCATCTTCCCTATGCTGGCGGTGTACAGCTACCACGCCTATAACCACTACGAAAAAGACGCCAGTATGTATATCCACCGCCCGGACCCCAGCCTTTCCACTGCAGAGAACTTTTTGCGGATGCTGCGCCCGGATATGCAGTACACCCCGCTGGAAGCCCGCGTACTGGACGTGGCGCTGCTGCTGCACGCCGAGCACGGCGGCGGCAACAACTCCACCTTTACCACCCGCGTGGTCACCTCCTCCGGCACCGACACCTACTCGGCCATGGCGGCGGCGCTGTGCTCCCTCAAGGGCCCGCGCCACGGCGGTGCTAACCTGATGGTCATGCACATGATGCAGAACATCCGGGACAACCTCCACGACATCGAGGACGATGAGGAGCTGGAAGCCTACCTGAAAAAGCTGCTCCATGGCGAGGCCTTCGACCGCAAGGGTCTGATCTACGGCATGGGTCACGCCGTCTACTCCCTCAGCGACCCGCGCGAGGTGGTGTTCAAGGGCTATGTGGAGCAGCTGGCCCACGAAAAGGGCCGGGATAAGGATCTTTCCCTCTACACCCGCATCGAGCGCATGGCACCGCAGCTCATTGCGCAGGAGCGCAAGATCTTCAAGGGCGTCAGCCCCAACGTGGACTTTTACAGCGGCTTTGTGTACGAGATGCTGGGCATCCCCATGGAGCTGTACACTCCGCTGTTTGCTGTGGCGCGCGTCATGGGCTGGAGCGCCCACCGCATCGAGGAGCTGCTCAGCGCCAACAAGATCATCCGCCCGGCCTACAAGAGCCTTGGCGGCACCCATGATTATATCCCGCGCAGCCAGCGGGCATAAAGGGAGGGCATCAGCATGGAAGAAATGCAGCAGCATCAGGGGGAATGGTTCTTCCTCCACGAGCTCAACGTGGATAAGGTGTTCAGCACCATCCAGCGGGCAGATTATCTCATCCTGTATTATATCAAGCTAGAGCAGGAGACACGCCCCGGCGAAAAGCTCTATCTTGCGGACCTTGCCGCCGCCATGGGAGTGCGGGTGACCGAACTTTCCAAGGGCATCGAGAAGCTGCAGGACAACGGCTTTGTGGCATGGAAGACCGACCGCGAGGCCGGGCGCACCTATGTGGAACTTTCCAGCAAGGCGGTGGAGCTGATGGCAGAGGAGCAGGCGCTTTTGCAGCGCTGCTACCGCCGGATGCGCGCCGAGCTTGGGGATGAAGAACTGCGCCGCGCCGCTGCCACCATGCAGCGCGCCACCGCCATTTTGAAAGAAGAGCGGGAGAAGGAACTCCCCGCTGGGCAGTAACAGATCAAAACGACCAAGCAATATAAAATACCGGAGCATCTGCAGATGCTCCGGTATTTTCGTTTTGTCGATATAAATATACAAACAAAAAGCAGGCAGTGTCGTGGAAAGGAGGAGGAAAGCGACACTGCCTGCTGTATTAGGAACCCCTGAACATTGCGGCTTGATCAGGAGGGATTTGGTAGTCTGTCCGCCGTTCTGGCTATTGCCTCGCATAGAAACGGGAGACAGTTTTTATGGGCCTGCTGTGCACCGCTGCTGCGGCTGCACCCGCAGGGAAATGTGCCTGCATGGGCATTTGCGGGGAGAGCCTTTCGGAGGTTATGGGGGATGTCCGTTCCGTTCTCCCTGAGTGCACCCTTATTATGCCAGATAATCGTGGCAATTCTTTGTGGTAATTTTGAACAGTTTGCAAATAAACGCCCGCACGGGTGGATGCCGCAATGCAAAAACCGCCCCGGCTTCCTGCTGTGGAAACCGGGGCGGTTCGTTTGCTTTATTTGTGCTTTTTCAAGCGCTCACGCAATTACTTGCGGGGGTTCTTGATAGCAGCCTGGGCGGGTGCCAAAATTACAGAGCGTTCGGAACAGTGATCTGCCGTTTCTTTAACACGCTGTATCTCCAAAAAACGGCTTCACTGTATTAAGAGAAACTCCGTTACGCTTTGCTTTTTCCCGTTCATAAGTCACACGGGTAACTTCCTCAATAAAAGCTCGGACTTCCGGCGTTGCTGTTGACCATGTGACATTAAAGCGTCTGCAAATTTGATAAAATGTGCGATAAAATGTCTCTCGCTCTGTATCACGCTGAAAATATTCTTTTGCACTCATCAAACACACCTCATTTCAAGTAAGTTACAAAGATGTTCATTGCCGCCTCACCAGAAAGTTCATAACGCGGTGCACTGCCAAAACTCGGCAATGGACAAGCTCCATAGTCCCGGACATAATGCTCTGCCAACTCCGGAACCTTTGCCTCGAACGTGACCGTCCCGCCGCATTCATGGTCAATCGACAGCTTGATTCCGTACGCAATCAACACCCGGCCAATGCCCTGATACTTTTTAGAATGCCCGACAATTGTCGGATTGCTTTCCGGCTGGCTCTCAATGTAGGTAATATGAACCATCACGTCATTTTCCAATATTTCGTATGCAGCCAGCGCAACCAATTCGCCATTACTCGTCTTTAAGGCATACTTTTCAAAGGCATCATCCTGAATATAATCTGACAACCAGCTTGTTTGCCAGACGGGTTCTTTTTCAGTCTGTACCGCATCAGACTTTTTCATGCGCACGATTTTCACGCTGATATTCTGACTGTCGTCTGTTTTTATAATAAATGGTACAAACTTTGCCATACAGACCTCTTTTCCTGAATAAAGCATTTTACAGTCTTATTATACTCAGTCGCTCTTAAATTTTCAACCAGTCACCGCCCCCCTATTTTAAAATATTTTTGTGTAAGCATGTAAAACAAACATTGACAAATTTGGAAAATCGACGTATACTTGCATTAAAGGAGGCGATAGCCATGTATGACATGAATGATTTATTTAATTCCCGTGATGTGGTAGGATGCAAGCTAAACCAAATCATTGGCAGTCACAAATATACCAAAAGCAATGTATGCACTGGTGCAGGTATCTCTCGCCCAACACTTGATAAGCTCTTAAATGGCGAAGTAACCAACAAAACCAATTTTGAAAAGCACATTTCAAAGCTGCTTGCATTTCTTTCCCTCACGCCCAGTGAACTGATGGGTGGCATCGCCAACCCTTTCACTGACTCTAAAACGTTGCGTGATGCACTCCGCCTCGATCTTCAACAATTGAGCCAACGATGTGGACTTTCCATTGATGAACTGCAAAAAATTGAAGCTGGCGAAGATGTCCCCCTCGCAGAACTGCGAGATGTCGCCTATTGCCTTGGAACCGGTGTAACTGGTGTACTGGGCGACGGTTATTTTCAAACTCCGGTAAGCAGCATGGATTACTTTGTCAAAAACGATCCAACAACAATCCAGTCTCCCGGTGGATTTTGGGGACACTTAGGCATCTTAGTCCAAGGTCAGCCAAAATATTTGTGGTTTCCGATAACGTCCTATACCCGGCAGCTAGTTTATAAAAATAGCACTGAAAAATATATGGCCATTCCTTGTATGGACAACTCTCTTTTGCTGATCAACTGCGATAAAATTGAAGAGCTGGTGCTTCTTGATGAGGCCTGCGACTCTCCTGTTGACATGGATTGGGACAGCACTGTAAGTGAGGGCGAAATTCCGGCGGTTGTGTATGAAGCGTTTGATGATTATATGACATACAAAGACGTTGGAGGCACTCCTTCCCACTACGATCTTTCCGCATTACTGGTAGGGGCCATCGATCACATTATTGATATTTGTAAAATCGATTCTGAAGCGTTCGCTTCTAAACTGAACACCGCCACTATTATATTCTCGAATGGTCGAATTCAGCACCTCTCTTTGTCTTACGATGTCTCGGACTCTTTAGCCACTGCTGTGCAGCAAATTTATGAAATGGGCGAATTACTTGATAATAGCATTGTAACGATTGAGGCCTGCGATGAAGTCGAGACTCTGATCAACTTCAAGAACATATCAATGATTCAACTTCCACTTGCAAAAATTGAGTGCGACATTAAGAGATTTCTGTCTGAGACGGATGATGCGTAATTGGGAATCAATTCATTGATAATACACAATATAAAAACCGCCCCGGCTTCCTGTTACGGAAACCGGGGCGGTTCGTTTGCTTTATGGGTTTTTATTCGCGCTTTTCAAGCGCTCACGCAATCACTTGCGGGGGTTCTTGATAGCAGCCTGGGCGAGTGCCAAAATTACAGAGCGTTCGGAGTAGCGATGATACGTCATTTGCAAATTTTTAGTTTATCTTATCCCATTTCTTTAATGATTTTTTCCAAATTTTCCTCCTGCAAGTAGAATTCTGGCAGTTTCGCCTTGTCATACCGCATATAGGGAACATCCTTTGTCCGCTGTTCCAGCAGGTTCGTAAAGAACCGCTCCCAGCTAAAGAATTCACTGCTTTCGATAAAATCTGCCGGGTGTTCCAAAATCTCAAGAATCTCTGGCTGGCCAATTAAATCTGCTTTCAAGAGCAGCCATTCCAGAGATTCCGGCAGGTACAAGCTAAATTTTGCACTGGCTTCCTGCATCAAACGGTAAATGTCATTCATCTGCGGGCCAAACGCTGCGCCATCTGCAATTACCAGAATTTTCTCTGATTTTAGCGGAAGAATCTTTTGTTTGATGTTATCTTTGCCTGCCGCAGCAATACAAGCGATGCTGTATCTCTCACCGATTTTTGCAAAGAGTTGATACCCGGAGTTGGCATCTTCTGTCAACAATTTTTCGACATTTCCAAGCTGCACGTTGCTGGCAGACAGCGAATCGTAAATTGGGTACGCCTTATTATAAGTCCGCTTGAATCGACTGGTCGTCTTTTTCAGTTCCAGAATTGCATTTACGCTGTACGGCAGTGTACTCAGATCTTCTCTTGTCACAAGCACATAGTAGTTGTCCGTTTTCTGAATTGCACGGGCAAAGTCAAGGCTTGAAACAAAGGCGCTGCCTTCATCCACAAACACAATGGTATCCTTAATGTCTTTCAGTTGAGCTTCCCAGAGTGCACCAGACAGGACTCTGCACATTTTATCACAGACAATCGTAACGCCGCTTTTTCTACCATAGTTCTCATAGGCGCTCAACATCTCAACCAGTGTTGTCTTGCCCGTGGCACTGTCACCACACAGAATCGTGATGTTGCGTTCCAGTTCTATGGTAAAAACGATCCGTTTGCTCCGGACTTCGATTTTATGTTTACCCTTCATCTCATAGCCTCACACGAACTTGAATGCAACCGGCATCAGTTCTTCCATGCTGTGTACCACATCACCTGTATTCAGAACTTTTACGCCCACCGGGAATTTTTTCTTTCCAAAATCCATCAGGTGCCGCAGATTGATCGTCAGGTCTTTTTTCTTGGCCAATTTGAGAACAAAAGGTGCGCAGTTGTCACCACAAGTCGAGGCATTGAATATCTTTTCCGGGTCATTTGCCATAAGCAGCAGCGTTTTTGTGCCGCCAGACAAGCTCTCCGGCGGAATCACACCCAAAACTGGGCTTTCGATTGCATGAGGCCCCAGAACGTTAGATTTGTCGATCTTTTTGATAACTTCTTTCGCAAAATCAGAAGTCAACCATTCATCCTCATAAGTGTAGTTGAAATAAACCGACGTATTGTAGACTGCTTCCGGCATATCTCCAAAGTAGATGTTCAGCATCGTATCACCTCGCAGACGTGAGTCACTTGCTATTATTGTACCTTCTTTCTTCTCACAAAACAAGACGTAAAAGGCTCTTGGCATCCCATTATAGAAGCTAAGAGCCTTTTATTACACTATGCAAATTTCAGTTGATTCCTATTTTTTCATTGTATATATAACCTGTCAGCCTTCCCTACATTGTCATTTTCATCGACAAAGTACCTGTCGCAACTGAAAATGCCATCATATTATATCAATTTATTCGATTCGTTTTCTAATAATTAGGCATTCATAACGGTTCTTTGCCTAACGCATTTTCAGGTAATTTTTTACTGTTTTTCTTCAACTCAAGGTATCCTCTTGCCAGTTCAAGCGTCTTTTCCTCGGAAAACTCATTTGTCTCTATAATCCAATAAATAGGGCGAACCATGATAACGTAAAATGCAGCATTCCGACTCATAAAATCGTTGTCCGGTTCGCCCTTGTTGTTTGGACTGCGTTATTTAGACTGATTTTTCTGATGTCCTGATACGCTTTCTGAATCCGCTTTCTCTTAATTTTGAATCAAGTAATTGCGTCTTTTATCGCTTTCAGATTCAGCTTGTCCGGCAAATCCGAGAGCGACATTTCTTTATTTTCCATGTTATCGACGAATTTTTCGTTGTTCTCGTTCATGATCTCCATAAAGCGAATCTTGAACGTCATATCTCTTTCGTCGCCGTCTTGGACATCATATGGCGCAAGCTCTTGGCTGTATTTCACCATCTCCATCTGAATCTTAGACAGCGAGTTCCTGTACCTTACCCAAGTTTCCTGGTACTTGTGAACACCGATGTGCTTTTCTTTTGCGTACAGTACAATGCTCAGTAAAGCCGCAGCAGCTAAAAAAAACGTTAAAAAGATAGAGAAATCAATATACTCTAGCTTATAAAATATACCCCCTACTACTCCTATAACGGCCTGAAAAGCAACTACTCCCTTTACACTGTCCAATATTCCATCTTTTTCTGCAAAGTTATTCTTTTGATTTCTTGTTGCGCCATCCGCAAAGATTTTATAGTTTTCCTTGACCAGCACCCAAAATTCTTCTTTGCAGCCAACGCATGTTCCATCGTTGCCTTTCCATGCTGCTTCCCAGCTGCCAAAAATATATTTGTTCAAATCCGTCTTTGCCTCAGAAGTCTTGTCCGCCGTTTTCTCTTCTGTTTTAGTCTTTACATTTTTATTAGAGGAATCTTTTTTCGTTTTTCCGTTGGATTTTTCTTCCGTCTTACTTTCTTTATTTTCCGGTTGAGATTCCTCGGATTTGCTGGAATCGTCAGGCTTGTCGTTGGTCTTTTTTAAGCATATAAACGATTTTATTTTGTTTATGCTCTCTTTTAACTCCATTCCTCATTTTCACCTCTGAAAACTCTGGTCATTTCCCATCTGGCGGATATGATCCAGCCACTCATAAATATCCGACTTTTTGTACTTCGGTTTTTCATCTTCGTCACAGATAAGTTCTGCCGCACGCGCCATCAATGCGTATTCGTTCTCCTAGCTTGTGAAGAACACGCCGTTGTCGTCCGTATTGATTGAAACATTCAACTGCATACACGCTTCCTGTTCCGCGCTGCTTGCAAGATACTTGTTATAAAACCGATACAACGGGTGCTGTGCATACTCGCGGAACGTACTGATCAGCGCATTCGACGAAGGATTTGTCTCGATGGCAAGTCCATATTGCGCAACTTGCGTGCGCATCCACTTCTGGATGACCGAACATGCTCTTGCATAATCCTTCCGAATGGGGACGGTGATTTTTCTCCATCCAGCGTCCTTTATCTGAGGATTAAAATGATAATTGTAGTACAAGAGCGAACACTCCGGAATATACCGATCCTCGAAGGTCGGCGGAAACCGCTGATTCACATCCTCTACCTCAAAGCAGTCCGGTGTAAATTGTCCTTTTTGATAGAATCCATCCCGATAAAGCTTTGGATCATCGCCGCGAAGTGTCCACGCCTTGTAATAGATCTCAATGTTAAAATTGCAGCGATGCTCATGATAGCCCCGAGTATCCGAAGCTTCCTCATACGCCCTTTCTGCACGCTGCATAATGCCCGCAAGCTCCTCCTCATCCATATTTACCAGATAGATCTCACGGAAATAAATATCGAATTGCTTTACAATGTAATCCTTGAGCGGCTGAAACTCTTCCGTCCCTATTCTTTCCAGCGCATGATACATCCATGCCAGATTATCCAGATAGTCGTGTGCATAAAGCGACACCTGATAGGCTTTTCCTTTATACCACGCCTCCGGGTCGATGCCCAGCACAATGGCGTGTCCGATTCGGTCTCCGCAATCCAGATTCAAGAAATGAATCGCCTCGTCAATCGCACGCAAGCCGTCTATGACATCCAAAAAATCTTCTCCAGCATGATAGGTCTTTCGCAGACGCTTTAAGGTAGGGCTTGTCACCCAATTTCCCTCCAGCGCACTGTTTCCAAGCAGCCGAAAAACGGGTGCAAAAACCTCCGGTCTGCATCCGATCTCCTGAGACGCTGCATCGATTCCCTTGACACGTGAAGCCGTGTTCGGATATTCTGCCCGGAATCGAAGCAAAGCACGCGCCTGTATCTCCAACCGTCGTCTCAGTTCTGCATGACGGCATTCCCGCCGCTCAAACTCTATTGCAAGGATACCTTGCGGCCTTTCTGCCCTTCGGATGTCTCGCCGTTTGATGAAATGGAACACATAATAGAACCGCTTCTTGAATGCGTCCAGATCAAAACCATTTCCGTCCAGCCCCACCAATTCCGGCTCTTGCAGAGAATCACAGATTGCTTCATCCAACTGTGAAATAAAATCATAGTCCCCTTCTGCCGTATTGTGGGGCGATATTCGTGCTTCGATTTCAAGAAGATACGGTGTTTTCAAAAGCGGTTCTTGCACGGCCAGCTTCGTGCTCAAAATGCCTGTCTCTCTGCCACTGGTGAAAAAATACCCGTGTCGACCCTGATATTGTTGAAAATTATCGAAGCCCACATGGTTATTGACCTGCACCATATAGAAACGCAATTCATTTTGCAAACACAAATATGCGTAAAACAGATTATGCTCTTCCGGGCTGAGGCAGCGAGTCTCCATCTTAGCATAAATATCCCGGAACATACTGTACAAGAACCACCGTTCCCCATACAGAACATACTGTGTTTCATGGCTTTCTGTGATTGAAAACGGGAAAAGTGAAAGCGCGTAATCCGGATAATCATTTAATCCAAACTGAGAAAACGCGCTCTGCAAATCAGAAATCGCCAGTATCAGTTGTTCCGGTGACTGCAAAAGATAGCGAACATATTCTAGCGAAATAAAGTTATTTCGACAGCTTTCATTTTCCGCGCTATAGCCACACAGCCGGGTACAGAGATAAAAGCGAATCAATGCTGCCTGCAAATGATGCACAATCAGCGGGAATACTTCATTCTTCTGCTCTCCAGAACTGTTGAGCAGATCATCAATATACTGCCTTGGAAATGGGACTCTGCTCTGTCTCTCGATCCTACACAAGGACCTCTCAAACTGATCATTGCAGACCGAATTCATCAGGTTTATCCATGACACCTGAAAATACGGAATAGAGGCAAACAAGTGAAAATGATGATCTGAGATCCCCCGCTCCACAACAGCATTCAGCTGATAATTATTGTGGTGGAGAACATATTCCCAATCAAATTTATTTCGCGGCCCAGATCCATGTCGTGCGTCCAAAAACGCATACATTGCAGACACCGGAATTTCTTCTCCGATTTCCTTGGCAAGTTTGCGCCATGACAGCAGTTGATTGTACTGACAAGTGACCGGCTCCGTGTCCGTGAGAAGAAGTTCATTCGTTTCCAGCAAAAGCGTAAACACATTAAGCCGACCATATCTTGCAATACGCAGCCCGTGTGCATCCTGGTCGCAGATATAATCTGCAATCGATTCCACCATTTGCAAACATTCCAAATGGCTATAATTTAAGTATTGTTCTTCATCCTTGCACATGTAGGCAGCCGCCGTCTGATATGAAATATCATCATAAGCCAATCTACCCGCAAGGATTTCCTGCACGTCCACACGACGAAGCAGCACCTTCGTCAGTGAAACCAGATTATTAGTCAGAAGAACTGTTCTATTCATCATATTTTTTACATATTATTGGTAAAATCGTTCCGCATACTGGTCTGCAAACGGATCTGCTTGGAAATATTTTTAAAGAACTCTCTCAGCATGACTCCCACCGGGCTTACCTGCTGTTTATTATTCTGGCTGGCAAAAATCTCTTTGACAAACGGGCATTCTTCAAATGCCGCCTGAAAATCAACGCTGCTGCCCTTTGAGCCTTTATAAAATTTTGTTTGCTCACCAAGCTGTATCGACAAATTGTTGTATGCTCTGCAGCAATATCCCAACGCCTTATCACTGTCAATTTCCGGAGGCATACCATTCCGCGAAGGATTAGCCAGTCGTTTGAAGCTGTTATACGTCAAATCAAATTGATGGATCGGAACAGCGAGTGACCCATATTTTGCGCTCCACACTTCATAGTCATGGCGCATAGAAGCATCTTCTACAGCTTTTCGCAATCTGCTCTGCGGCATCTCATGCTTTATCGATTCAAAGTAATTCTTGAATGCCCTTATCAATGCTTCTTCCATAAATGCAAAGTATGTTTTCCAATCAAACGAATTGACGCAGAAATTAAAAACTCCAAAGTTTCCAGATATTTTATTTTCAATAGAAACCACAAGACTTCTATCTGTACTGGATTGTTCCTCAGCAATTTTAAATGCGAAGGGTTTTTCAACTCCCATCGCCTTTAAATTGGTAAAAAACATCATTTGAACCTCAACTGATCGAACTATATCAGTGATAAGTTTTTCCCATCCACCATCCTTTGGAAACTTTGCACTTACCATATAAATATTCTGAATGTTTTCGATATCGCTTGCCCAGAAAGAATCTGTCCGGATTTTCATATTTTGCTGTGGGATAGGCGCATATACCATGCATTTCACTTCTGGAAGCATCTTATTTGTCCACCTGCCGGAAATCGAAGTTCCCATTACGTCCAGAATCGTTTTATGTGCAAGTTCGGCATCCTTTCCGGATGCTGCCGTACAGCTGAAATAAAGCTGATTCAACTCCGCTGTGTACAAAGCCAGAATACACTGAACCAGCCGTTTTGGTGCACCCGCTGTTCTGGAGTATTGATACATAGCCCAGAACAGATTGCCACAGCTGTATGCTTCATTCCGCATATTTTCTGTTCCAATCCTATCCAGTAATTTTTCGCTTCGATATCCAATCGAATAGGTCAACAGTTCCTCAAAGAATTTTAAACCTTTATCGTGCAGATTTTCCGAGTAAAACGTAGATGTAATATAGTCCAACAGCCTATTGCAATTTTGGACAATTACAGAACTAGAAGGTTCTGATTTCATCTCATCCAGAAGCTTTAAAAAATCATGCTCATCCCGGATATTCCGTCGGTCAAAGAAATGGATTCCGATTCCTTTTGCATCAAAGTAAAGTCCGGTCCTTGCTGCAAGAAGATGAAGGGTCAGTTGTTTCGCTACTACGGCTGTCTTTTCAAACCCAAGTTTCTCTGCCATTTCCTGTGGCAATTCAATTTCCAGACATTGATTTCTTGAAAGTTCGCCACTCCACACATTGTGTCTGAAATCTGGCATTTGAACAACCCGGTGGGAAGGAATAATTTTTGTAATAAACTGATTTGTCTGCGGATAGACATCCAGCTCTGACATTTCATACTGCTTTTGCAGGTGATTCGTGCAACTTTTGCGCAGCAAAAAATCTGTCGTTGACAACAAAACAATGATACGTGGAAACATCAGATAATCATAGATTTGTTCCATCAGCGTATATACATCTTTTGTTGCTCCGTTTTTCACCCGCGGATCATAGCGATCCACGTCATCAAGCGCAATTACCAGAAAGCTTGTTCGCCGCAAACCTGAGTAGCTGTTTTCTCCGGCCCAGTCAAAAAAGTCCAGATAATCCGTCACCAATTTTGCAAACGAATTTATCACAGTCTGGCTGCTGGATAATGTCTGAAGGGTATGCAACGCCGACTCACCATCTGAGATGCATTCAACTTTTGCGCTCCGCAAATATCGAAAATTCCGAAAAACTGCATCAAACTCCTGATAGACACCGCGCAGCCTTTCCTGGTAGGAATTTCTTGTTCTCGTTGTCGCATTTTTCACGAAATTGACCAGATTATTCAGCATCCGTGCCAAAATGATTTCAATGATGTCATCATTTTCTTTCAGGGCATTGACATCCACACAAGGTAATGTGATATAACGGGATCGTTTTACAAATTCTGCCTGTTCCGAGCTATACGAAAAAATCTCCGAGATCTCATTTCTCTCCGGGTTGAAATCTTTCAATGCCCATTGAAATGATATCATCGCCGAAGTTTTTCCCATTCCTCGGTCGCCTGTAAACGCAATGACATTGTTGCTGTGATGCCGGAACTCTCCATCCTGAATGTGCTGTGCGTTCTGTACCGCTTCACAGACGATTCTCGATGCGTGCTCATATTGTTTTTTAAATGCAGGATTTTTTCCATGCTCTAACACATAGCTATCTTTTAATATATTATCGTACTGCAGTAAAACACCCTTCGGATTCTCCCGGTTTTCCTGTCCCATGTCTATATCCTCATTCCTTAAAAGCCAGCTCATTCAGCCCAAAATTATGATTTCCCGATAATTTCATCCACCTGATTGTGCAGCAACTTATTAATCGGAGAGTCTCCAATCACTTCGCTCAGAACGACTAAGAGTGCACGAACTGTGATATCTGTTTCATGATACTGCAACAGTTTACTGTAATCGCTGTCGTCACAACCGCTTTTCAAAATCAACGCTTTTCTATATGCAATCACACACAACAAAGCTTTTAGTGCATATCTGCCAATTGCATTTTCTCCTTGCTGATTCAACGCAATTTTTGCCATTAAGACATAGGTCTTATAAAGATATTGAATTTCTTTTAGTGATAAGCATTTCCAATCCTCTGATAAGTCGATTTCCTGCTTGTCTGGATTCGGAAAGCCTTCTAGTTCAAGATTTCTATTTAATATATTGATAACTGTTCTAAGTTCTGCCTTTGCGTCCTCAAATTCTCTGCGCTCCGCATGGTAACACGCACTCTGAAAAGCAGCCTGATAGCAGCCGGACCATTGGTTTTTTGCCTGCAAATAATATTGTTCTGCAAATGTTTTTTCGCTTTGATATTTTTGTGCATAGCGTCCCAGCTGATAAATGCTGAACGCATATAGTTCCTTGGCCTCTACCGATGTTCGACATTTTGCTTCCTGATAATAAGCATATGCATCGAGCCAGTAGCGTCGGTCTGATTGGCAGATATATGCAGCAAGATGATATGCACCGATATAATTCGGGTCAAGCTCATAAATTCTTTTCAGCTTTTCTAAAAGCTCCGAAACCGACGCTATTGACGCAGTCGCTTTTTTACGAATTTTCGAATCCGGCGCAAGAACATTATAAATTTCTCGAATCTTACGTGCACAGTTCACTTGTGCATAGATTGAATAAACGCTTACCGGGATTTTTTCCAGTTCTGCTTGAAATCCCTTTAAAGCCTTCAACATATCGTCAATATATGGGTCATCCGGAATATCATAATGACTGATACCCAAGGAAAGCACTTCGCCCATATTAACGATTCGGAATGTCTTTTTCACCTGCATATAGGGAAATAATTTCTGCTGGCAAAAGGCCGCGCTGATTTTCTGTATGCTTGTTTGAATCATGGCTTCATTCGGTCTTGACCAAATCGCTTTAATTAGCTCCTCCAATGCCTTTTCTTCAAACCCGCAGACAGTGTTTGTACCTGTTGTAATGCATTGCTGATTTTCTAAGCAGAAGAAGCCTTTTTTTAAATTGAACGCAAAGTGAATTCCTTTTTTATCTTGCAGCTGTTCCGGCAGAGCCTCATGATATAGTACCAGCGAAACGTCAAAGAGACTTTCTTGTTCCTGTTCTCCCTGCATTTCCTTTTTAGAAACGCATATAGCATCATTTACTGAACATCCAATACCTCGAAAAAACTCTTTGAGAAATTCCTTCTCAGCTGCTGCTTCTTTCGTCCGAATCAGCCGAATGCTTTTTATATTCCCATCCTTTCTTCTTGTTGAGTCCAACTGTGCAGTAGCATCCATTTCTTCCATTGAATCATTTCCTCCCAGAATTTAATCATGTGCGTGCATTACATAAGTCTTAGTACCTCACCCTAACCTTTACACCATTTTCTGGCTTTCGTTGTGTGATATACAAATCGGCAGGAATCCCGTCACCATCGGCAGAATCCCTGTTTAGCGCCACATATAGTTATTATTTCAACATATACTTGCATGTTCACCGCCCACCCTTTTATCCTTTTCATGAACATTTCAGGAGGAATTTCAACTAGGGAGTCTCTAATTTCTTTCGCAAAACCAATTACCTGTTGTTTTCTATTTCAACAACCATTTTTCTAAATTTTATTCAGTGTATCAAGAAAAGTATACCATAGTTTACTGCGGGTTGCAATACTGTAGGATTACAATAGATGTGTTACAAAGTAGAATAAAAAGAAAGACGAATGGGTCGTCCTGCGGTACAGTTAAGTTGCTTAGACAAAACATACACAGAAAGGGCAACGCATTCGTCATGAATACTGTAACACAGACTATGCAGTTTCGTCAATCACTTTTGAAATACGCCGAAAAGCACGGCGTGACCAAAGCAGCCATCAAGTACAATGTGAACCGTCAGTATGTGTATCGCTGGAAGCGCAGACATAATGGTGACATCCACTCTCTAGCCAACAGATTACACCGGCCACACCACCATCCAAACCAACATGCAGACGCCGAACTGCGTCAGATCACAAGCTTTCGCAGACGGGATCCGCATACCCGACTGGTTGTGCTCTGGGTAAAACTACGCAGAAACGGCTACAAACATTCTATCACTGGGTTGTATCGTGTTCTTCGCCGTCAGGGCCAGATACCTGCTAAGTTGCCAAATCCTAAATATATTCCAAAACCTTACGAACAGATGCACTTTCCGGGCAAGAGAGTTCAGATCGATGTGAAGTTTGTACCAGAATCCTGTATCATTGGGAATGCAAAAGGTGAAAAGTTCTACCAGTATACTGCAATCGACGAGTTTTCCCGCTGGCGCTATCTGGAAGCTTTTCAAGAGCACAGTTCTTACTCCTCTGCTGTCTTTCTGGAACATCTGGTCAAAGCTACTCCATTTAAGATCCTCTGCATCCAGACTGATAATGGCTCTGAGTTTACGAAGAAGTTTGTATCTGACAAGGCGAGACCACATCTGTTTGAGCGGAAGTCAGAAGAACTCGGCATTCGACACAAACTCATTAGACCGTTCACTCCACGGCACAATGGCAAGGTAGAGCGTTCTCACCGCAAAGACAACGAATATTTCTATGCTTCGCATAAATTCTATTCGTTTTCTGATTTCCAAAAGCAACTGGTTGTTCACAGCAGAAAGTACAATCACTTTCCTATTCGTCCTCTGAGCTGGCTTGATCCTTTAACTTTTCTTGCTAAATATAGGAATCAAACTTCTGCTCCCACTGTGTAACACATCATTGACAAACCTACATTGATTTTTTATAGGTAAATTTTACGGTCGCTTGAAAAAATCATTATCGATTCCATCGGCTATTACAACAACTGCCGAATCAAATTAAAACCAAACAACCTGGGCCCTGTGAAGTACAAGGTTTAGGCCTCTTAATTCTTATTTTGGGCTAACTTTTGAGGATTCATTCATACTAGGGAGTAACCTTTTATCTCTCTAATTGAACCAAGCACTCCGTCCACAGGCTATTCGAATGGCCTATTCGCTCACTGTAAGCTTTTGATAACAAATCCGGTACAGAAGTTCTCTCAAGCAGCACAGCCCTTGCTTTTGATGGTTGCTATACCACCTGAGACACGTACTTCTGGCAGGTGTCGTGGACCATTATGCGCACCAGAGGCTCAATGCCGTACGCACGAACCAGTACCACTGGAAATTAAATACTGGCCACAGGAAAGCCAAAGATGAACGCGCTGACTTGATGGCTGTGTCGGAAAAGCCCCTCCTCACCTTCACCATCGACTTTGAAACCGCCAAGCGTTACCGGGAAGCCAACAAGATGCCCCACCAGTTCCGCCGTGCAGCGTGGACCGACCTTACTGTGGAGGTGTATCTGTGATGCTTCTGGGAAGCAGTTCTATGTTAAACGCAATTCATCTCATACATGAGCAAACAAATAAGGCCCACCGCAAAAATTGACGGTGAGCCTTATTTTATGCTCTATTTTTAACGATAATTCGCTATAAAAATCTTATGCTCTCGGTTTTTTAATAGCAGCCTGAGCAGCAGCCAGACGTGCGATGGGCACACGGAAGGGAGAGCAGCTGACGTAGTCCAGACCGACGTTGTGGCAGAACTCCACGCTCGTGGGGTCGCCGCCGTGCTCGCCGCAGATGCCCAGACCCAGATCGGGGCGGGTCTCGCGGCCGTCGTGAGCAGCCATCTTGACCAGCTTGCCGACGCCGATCTGATCCAGATGCTGGAACGGATCGCTCTCGTAGATCTTGTTCTCGTAGTATGCGCCCAGGAACTTGGCAGCGTCATCACGGCTGAAGCCGAAGGTCATCTGGGTCAGGTCGTTGGTGCCGAAGCTGAAGAATTCAGCTTCCTTAGCGATCTCGCCGGCAGTCAGGGCTGCACGGGGGATCTCGATCATGGTACCGACCTGATACTTCATGTCAACACCAGCAGCAGCGATCAGCTCGTCAGCAACCTTGACCACAACGTCCTTGACGAACTTCAGCTCCTTGACCTCGCCGACCAGCGGGATCATGATGTGCGGGGTGATCACATGGCCGGTCTCAGCAGAGACGTTCAGAGCAGCCTTGATCACAGCGCGGGTCTGCATAGCAGCGATCTCGGGGTAGGTAACAGCCAGACGGCAGCCACGGTGACCCATCATGGGGTTGAACTCGTGCAGAGAAGCAACCACGTTCTTCAGGTCTTCGTAGGTCATGCCCATGTCGGCAGCCAGCTCCTTGATGTCCTCGTCCTTGGTGGGCAGGAACTCGTGCAGGGGCGGGTCCAGATAACGGATGGTCATCGGGCGCTCACCCATGATGCGGTACATAGCCTCGAAGTCGCCCTGCTGGAACGGCTCGACCTTGGCCAGAGCAGCCTCGCGCTCTTCCACGGTGCGTGCGCAGATCATCTCGCGGACAGCCTTGATGCGGTCCTCAGCGAAGAACATATGCTCGGTACGGCACAGGCCGATGCCCTCAGCACCCAGATCCACTGCCTGCTGTGCATCGCGCGGGTTATCCGCATTGGTCATGACCAGCAGCTGACGAGCAGCGTCTGCCCAGCCCATAAAGCGGTTGAAGTTCTTGTTGCCGGTAGCGGCGACGGTTGCGACCTGCTCGCCGTAGATGTTGCCGGTGGAGCCGTCGATGGAGATCCAGTCGCCCTCGACGAACTTGTGGCCGTTGATCTCGAAGGTCTTTGCCTCCTCATCGATCTTGACCTCGTTGTCGTTGCCGCAGCCGGAGACACAGCAGGTGCCCATACCACGGGCAACAACGGCTGCGTGGCTGGTCATGCCGCCGCGGACGGTCAGGATGCCCTGAGACACCTGCATACCGACGATGTCCTCGGGAGAGGTCTCCAGACGGACCAGAACGACCTTCTTCATCTTGCCGGACTTGACCATCTCCTCAGCCTCCTCGGCGGTGAAGACGATCTGGCCGCAGGCAGAACCGGGAGAAGCTGCCAGACCCTTGCCGACGACCTCGGCAGCCTTCAGAGCAGCAGCATCGAACTGGGGATGCAGCAGGGTATCCAGCTGCTTGGGCTCAACGCGCAGGACAGCCTCCTGCTCGGTGATCATGCCCTCGTCCACCAGATCGCAGGCGATCTGCAGAGCAGCCTGTGCGGTACGCTTGCCGTTACGGGTCTGCAGCATATACAGGTGGCCGTCCTCGATGGTGAACTCCATATCCTGCATATCGCGGAAGTAGTTCTCCAGACGGGTTGCGATCTCAACGAACTGATCGTACACCTCAGGCATCTGCTCGTGCAGGTGGCTGATGGGGGACGGAGTGCGGACACCAGCAACGACGTCCTCGCCCTGTGCATTGATCAGGTACTCGCCCATCAGCTTCTTTGCGCCGGTGGCGGGGTCACGGGTGAATGCGACGCCGGTGCCGGAGCGGTCGCCGGAGTTACCGAAGGCCATCTGCTGGACGTTGACAGCGGTGCCCCACTCGTAGGGGATCTCGTTCATCTTACGGTAGACGTTTGCACGGGGGTTGTCCCAGCTGCGGAAGACAGCCTTAACGGCCTCGATCAGCTGATCCTTGGGATCCTGCGGGAAGGGTCTGCCCTCGTTGTCCTCGTAGATCTTCTTGAAGGTGCCGACCAGCTCCTTCAGGTCCTCGGCAGTCAGGTCAACGTCGTTCTTGACGCCCTTGGCTTCCTTCATCTTATCAATCTCGACCTCGAACAGGCTCTTCGGGACCATCATGACGACGTCGGCGAACATCTGCACGAAGCGGCGGTAGCAGTCGTATGCGAAACGGGCGTTGTTGGTCTTCTTGGCCAGACCCTCGACTGCCTCGTCGTTCAGGCCGAGGTTCAGGATGGTGTCCATCATGCCGGGCATGGACTGACGTGCGCCGGAGCGGACGGAGACCAGCAGCGGGTTCTCGTTGTCGCCGAAGGTCTTGCCGGTGATCTTCTCGAGGCCCTTGACGTGCTCGAAAATGTCAGCGGTGATCTCGTCGTTGATCTGACGGCCGTCTGCGTAGTACTGGGTGCAGGCTTCCGTGGTGATGGTAAAGCCCTGCGGGACCGGCATACCGGCTGCAGTCATCTCAGCCAGACCAGCGCCCTTGCCGCCCAGAATGTTCTTCATGGTGACCTTGTCGCCGCCAAAGGCATCGTTGCCTTCGCTGAAGTAGTACAGATACTTTTTGCTCATGCGTGTTTACCTCCCAAATGATGGCCCCCGGCGCGATGCTCCGGCGGTCTTATCGATGCTCTGTCTTGTCATACGATAAACATTTCTCTGTGAATGCTAAACTATTATACCAGAATTTCGCGCCCATTCCATCGGGCAAATCACCGAATTTGTTTGATATTTTTTGTGCAAACTCTTGCATTTTACTCTCTTTTTCGGTAATATAAAATGGGAAAGATTTGAAGAGGATTTTCGAGTTTTGACGCCACTTTTGGGCAGTTGGATACAACTTTCTATCCATTAAACTCGTTGCCCCTTTTGTTTGTCTTCCTTCTTTTCGAATTTCTTTTATCTTGGATACAACAATCCCTCTTCCGCAGAGGCCGTCGCAGTCTGTTTGGCTTCTGCGAAAGGCAGAGTTGGAGGAGGTTTTTCCTTATGCAGAACATCGATGCATCCGCACTGGCCGCCGCAAAGGCCAAGCTCGACGCCGCCGAGGCACAGCGTGAAGAGGTGCTGCTGCGCCACATCGCAAACGGCGTGGACATCCGCAGCCGCAGTGTCGAGATCGACCCCGAGGTCGTCATCGCCCCGGGCGCTGTCATTCTCGCGGGCACCATCCTGAAGGGCCGGACGGTCATCGGCGCAGGCTGCGTCATCGGCCCCAACACCCTCATCGAGGACAGCACCGTGGACG